>Ga0163109_10001379_pt1 | contig 19169 bp, 25 predicted proteins | sample CRUFie1St13metaG_FD_108704 | JGI IMG/M metagenome (GOLD analysis project Ga0163109, IMG submission 108704) | Marine microbial communities from the Costa Rica Dome - CRUD Field 142mm St13 metaG | ecosystem: Environmental > Aquatic > Marine > Oceanic > Photic zone | place: Costa Rica: the Eastern... | reverse complement strand
CCTGCCTTCTTTGGCCCTCCACAATTTGCTCTATTTGTTAAACGCGTACTTCTTATTCCTCTTACTCCTGCCATTATAATATCTACCAACATTTTTTTTTTCTATTTTTCCTTTTTTTCGTATAATTAAAAAAACATATAAATTTATTTTTATCATCTTAGTCAAATCTTTCTAAAACTCCATTATTATATTTACCTATTACGCGTGGCTTGTCATGATTTCTAATAATATCATCTGTATTATAAACGTTATTGTCTTTATCTAAATAATAAACAATTCCAATTATTTCTTCTGTATGAACTTCCACTTTACGTCCATGTTCAATTTCTTGAGAAATAATTTCTGATACATTACTTATAACACCATGTGGCTGACCCTTTTCATGAGTTCCACAATATTCTATACCATCTTTTCTTCTTCTTGTACACTGATCACCTGATGATTTTTTTGCAATACATCTCTCACTTGTACATATTTGATTTTTCTTTCTTTGTTTTTTTGTTATATCATCTTTTGTTATTTCTAAACAATCATAATCGTAAACATATTTTAACAAATCAGACAAAGATGTACCATTACTTTGCATTTTTGTTATTTCACCACACACATTATTTTTAAACTCCTGTAAATACAGGGAAACTCTTTTATTTATTCTATTTTGCATTATTGTTATTTCACTTTTTATCAAAAAAATTTAAAATCAATTTTTTTAAATATTATTAAAATATATTTTATCTAACTATTTTGATTGATTATCTTCGTGTAACATCCAATCCGTAAAACTACAATCACTATATTCATTGTTGGATTCAATATCGCAAAAATTTTCTTCGTCTATACCATGATAACTATTATAATATGGACTGGTTTCTTCGTATTCATCAAACTGTTGAGCAATCATTTCAAGTCTTGACATTCTTAGCTTTTCTTGCCCTTTCCAACTCTTCATAATACTATTATCATTATGATAATCATCCAATATATTTTTTGTATATGAATCAATAACATTTCCAAATGTCATTATTTTAACTGAATCTTCATATGATGTTGTTTTTGATGTTTTTTCCTTTTTTTTCTCTAATCTCATTCTACTTTTCTTTAATCTCATGTTACGCAAATCCTTTTTACTAATACCTTTTTCTTTTGCTATTTTTCTTGATTTTATTATATTTTTTATTTCTTCTGGAGTTTTCTGTTTATGTTTTTGCTGTCGTATTCTTTTCGCTTCACTCATCTTACTGGTATTTTTTTTTTCAATCATATTCTTTATATTTATTATTTAAAGCCAATAATTTTTTTCCAAATTCAATTTTATTTTATTTGAATAATGAAAAATATAATAATATCATATTATATAATGCCTATATCAAGGTTTGGTGTAAATACAAAACTAGGAAATCAAAAATATGATCATAAACGTCAATTTGTTTTTACTGGAGGAATTTCTACCAGACAAAATAAAGCAATTGATAATAAAATAAAATCAAGAACATTAAATAATGGTTGTAATTGTGTTATTCCAAAAGAAAATGAAAACAAAAAATAAACATTTTATTTAACTATAATTATAATTAAATAAAATAATATTCACAATCACTTACATACGTTTACATTCTTCTAAGCTATTAAAAATATTTCCTGAAAGACATTTATTACTATCACTAACACTTGCGCAATAACCTGGTGCTATTTTACAATACTTTACATTACTATTTGTTTCATTAGATTCAACATTTTCTTCACTTCCTTTGTATTTCATATTATTTAATAATTTTTCATCTTTTTTTAATTCATCATTCTTTCTTCTTTTATAATAATCATTTAATGCAACACTACCAACATGTTCTAAAATATTTACACCACTTTTAACTGTACCGGCAGCAACATCTGCTCCTAATTTTACACCATCTGCAGCAGTATCTGCTGTTATTACAGTTACATCACCAACTGTTTCTAATGTATAACCAAAAAATTCATAAACACCTCTCATAAAAGGACTTGCTTGTTTTATTGTTTCTTCTGTAACATTTCCAAAAATATAAAAAACATTTATTCCAATAAATGCTAAAAATAATATTATTATTATTAAATACAAATATCCATTATTTTTAAAATCAATATAACTATTAAAACCATTTACTGCGTTGTTAACAGTATTATTTAAATTATTAACATTTCCTTCCAAATTGCCGTTAACAGAGTTATTTACAATATTTGAATTTAAATTAGGAATACTACCACTATTACTTCCAATATTATTACCATTTATAGCATTTTCTATTTTATAAGATGAAGCTGTCATTGATTGAGAACTCATTTTTACTTAATATATATATTTGAGAATAAAAATAAATATTTACATATTTATATGAGTTTATTTATCGAGATGTTTACAAAAACATTTTTTGATACTACTAATCCAACCACTTCATACAATAGATTATTCTCTATTGATATTTTACTAAGTATTATATTTCATACTTTAGCTTATGTTTTAATTATTTACATAATTTCAAAAATTTTTAATATAAATATTAGTTCGAATGTATACAATAAAGTAACAATCTTCTTAATAATTACTATGATATTAGGATATTTTGGAAGATTATGTAGAGTTAAATGTATTTATAATTATTTAATTAATAATGGATACAATAAAAATGATGCGGTTAAAAATAGTATGGAACTTTTACATAAAGATTATTTTAAATTTTATTTTCTTGCATAAATACATAACATGCTATTAGACAAATATTTGAAATATGAACAAAAAGTATATATTGCTATTGTTGCCAGTGCAATATGGATATATTTTAGAACTCTTGGATGTTATTTAGCATTACCAAGAAAATCTTTCATTTCAGTAATATTGGTATCCATATGGATGTATTGTAATTATTATGAACCACTATCTGCTCCCATTGGTTTATTAACTATGGTAATATATAGTTTATTATTTTCAAATGATAAATTTAAATTATAATTGCATATATGCTTCTAAAGCTATTTCTTCTTTTGTTTTTTCTTTGATTATTATTTCATTTTTTTTTATTTCACCATACATCACATCAATATTATTTACCATTCTTTTTACATTATTCATATCCTTATTAATTTGTATACTAAAATCAATTTTATCGATACATAACGAAATAGCATAATATATGACATATCTTCTTTGCGTCCAACTTCTTGTACAATATTTTAATATAAATATTTCAAATAAATTTTGCATTAACGATGATACTCCTTTTCCTTTTTTTTCAGATAAGTTAAAAAATATTTCCCATATAATCCATAACCCATCAGTGTTGTATTTTTCTAAATTTTCAGGAATAAAATCTCTAACAACACACTTTATTTTTGATTTCTTTTTAATACACATATTATTAAAATGAACCATCCATTCATACCAGTAACAAACCATATTAAAATTTTCACATTCAATTAACTGATATAAAAATTCATTTAAACACATATATAATTCTTTTGGATCATTTAATTTGAAATACTTGGAAACATAATCTGTATTTGGTGCTACTAATTTACTACTAACATAGTTTAAATCAACTTCACTATCTTTTATGCTTATACTTTGATATTTTGTTTTTCTATTTGAACTACATATTATTACAAATATTTCTCCAAATAATTTGCGAACATTTACATTATTACGTAAATTCATCACATCATCTTCTTCATTTATTATTTGCTTAAATTTTTGTAAATCTCTATTTATTAATAATATTAAACGAGGATTTGCTAAATTAATATATTCACATGAATAATTTATTATCAAATTCCATAAATCAACATAGTAACCACTACAAACACATTCAGCGCTCCAAAAACAACTACCTTCTATATCATTTTTTATTAACGAATTTAATAATTCTTTCATTACACTTGTTTTTTTATAATTTGAAAATGTTGTTTTAGAAAAACTATGCTGTCTTCTGTTATCTTTTATAATATTCATTTTTATTATGATAATATAAAAATCAATATAATATAACTTATTATTAACGCGTGTATTTACCTACACGAATAAATGAATCTATAGTATGTACTATAAATATTCCTAAAAACATATATAATATTATTTCTTCTGAAACATATTCTGTACGTTGATCTTTTTGTAATTCCAGTATTTGTATCAAATAATTTAATTTTTTTTCTATTTGTCTGGTATTATCTAAATTATTATGTTCATTATTTAACACATCACTATTATTACTACTTTTATTATCAAAACCTTCTGTTGTAACTTTTGCTATATTCTTAAATTTATCTTCAAAAAAACCTACATTTTCATATGCATAAGCATCCTTTATATTATTCGTTTTATTCAATTCTCCACTTTCTGTTTCTTCAAAATCTGCATATTCAGAATCATTATCATCGATATTGTCTAAACTAGTAATAGTATCTGTATTTTGTTTCGTTTTTTCTTTCAATTTACCACTTATTTCATCAACTGACATTAAGGGTCTTTTTGTTTCAATTATTTCTTCTTTTAAAAATGGTGCAGCATTTAAGGCAAATCCAGACATATATTAATTCTATAATATTTTCTGATATTATTATTATATTTAATTAATTTAATTCTTTTTATTCTTCCTTTAATATATGACTGATTACATATTCTTCTTATTTTTCTTAATGGGAGGTATATTAAATAATATACATTGTAAAGAAAACATCAAGCGAAAAAATTTCATTACCAGTATTTTTTATTTATTTGCTTTAATATTCGCTATTAGAATTAATATTATTTTAGGATTATTATTTTTAGTATATATTTTAAATCCTCTTACCAATAATCATTTAAATGTTCTAAAAAAAAATGAATTATTTAATAAACAAAATAATAGTGTATTAGAAGATACTAAAAACGATTTTTTCTTTAATAATAACCCTGTTAAAATTTCAATTAATGATATGTGTAGCTTAAGTGATTCTATAAGACGCCCAACTGCATCAAATACAATGCCTAAAATTAAAAATATCAAAATAAGTGAACCATTACCAAATAATAACTTTAATAATGAAACATATGAAAGTATTTAATTTATATTTTTTATATAATTAATATTTTTTTAATGTAAAAAATATTAATAATATATATGGCATTAAATTCATTAGCAGATAATTATAAAATTATTAATAGTAGTCCTTATTTTGCTGGTTTTATAATGATATTATTAAATATAGGTGGTAGATATATTGAATTACAATTTAGTAAATCACAAGAAAACTTTATTAAACGAATTTTCAATAAAGAATTACTTGTATTTGCTGTTGCATGGATGGGTACAAGAGATATTATAACTGCTTTTACAATAGCTTTAGTATTCGTTTTAATAGCAAACTTTTTTTTTAATGATGAAAGTTCTTATTGTATTTTACCAGAAAGTATGATAAATTATTCAGATATTGATGATAATAATAATGGTTTAGTAACCGAAGAAGAAAGAAAAAAAGCTGAAGAAACATTAAAACGTGCAGACAAAGAAAAACATAAAAAAGAAATGAAAAATAATTTATTAAAATTTAAAAATAACGTTGAAACATATCATTTTAATTAAATTAAATAATTTAAACACTTTAATATAAATTATTTAATAATGAAAATTGGTATTATAATACCATCTACTTCTAAAAATAGAAATTGGAAAGATCATAAAGAAAGTTACTTATTCAAACATACAATTATGACATTTTTAAAAACATATGATCAAGAACACCAATACAAATTTTATATTGGTATTGATAAAAATGATAAAATATATGATGATGAAAAGATAAAAAAAGAGATGAAACGTTTTATTTCTGTTATGAAAAATGTAGAATTAGATTTTTATTATATGACTGACATTACTAAAGGTCATTTAACTGTTATGTGGAATAAATTATTTGATATTGCTTTACAAGAGAATAATGATTATTTTGTCCAATGTGGCGATGACATTGAATTTCATACAAAAGGTTGGATTAATTGCGCTATTGAACTATTAAAAAATAATAACAATATTGGTGTTGCTGGTCCTATTAACAATAATCCACGTATACTAACACAAAGTATTGTTTCACGTAAACATAAAGAACTATTTGGATATTATTTTCCACCTGAAATTATTAATTGGTTTTGTGATGATTGGATTAATGAAATATATAAAAAGATAAATGCTTTCTTCCCTATGAAAGAACATTATTGTAATAATATTGGAGGGCAACCTAGATACACTATTAATAATGATAATACTTTTACTATGAATTATAAACAAAATATGTCTTCTACAAGAAATTTTTGTATGGATATTGTTAAAAAAGATTATGAAAAAATTAAACATTTACTACCAAAAGCATAACATAAATTTATATTTATAATTTTTTATTTAAATATAAATTTTTTTATTACCAGTAACAAGCTCCTTCTATTTTATCGTGATTTAAACATGTTTCTTCTTTTGAAGGTCTTATAAATTTACAGTCATTGTCTTTTATTATTTGTTTCCACATTTCATTATTTTCCCATCTATTACCCATTACACCAAATAATAATTGTAATCCACCACCAATATATATTGCTGACTTATTTAATCTTGATTTAATGTAATGACATAATGGTAATCCATAACCACCACAACCTAACAAAGCTATATCAAAATCTATATTTTTTATATCATTACACATTATTTTAAACGTTTCAAACCAATCATTATGTATATGATTTCCTGCAATCGTTTGATATGATTTATAATACAATATTTCTTGTCCATCTAAAAATATATTCTTTTTATCACCTTTAAAAAGTTTAAATCCATTTTCCATTTGTTTTTTAAAAGATTCTACAAATGGATTAATTATTAATATCTTTTTTCCTAATAAATAATGGCTCCATGGAATTTCATTTTCCATACAAATATAATATGGTTCTAATGATCTTGCGTGTATTTGTTTTAAATTATACTTTTGAGAAAAAAATTTTTGAATATTTCCAATATTTCTAGAATTACTTAAATGTGATGCTAAGATATCTGCTTCTTTTATTGATTTGTTATAAAAGTTACAATATAATACAAATTTCAACTTGTCATTTGTTTTTGAATATATACCATTTAAATTGCAGGATTCATGTAAATATTTTTCCAAATCAATATTTTTTGTAGTAATGTATTCAACAGTAATATGTGTTTCATGACCAACACCTAATCTAATTACTGAAAACGGTTTATTTTTTTTTATCAATTCAATTATTTCTTTATTTGACATGCTTAAATTTAATATATTATCAAACAGATCATTAACCTCCATAGTTATATAATGATTTATCTAAAATTATATTTAAATATTAATACATATAAAAAATATTTATATTATATTAATATGCTATTAGATAATGTTATTTGGAATAATACATTTTATGGACAAAGTCCTGGAGATTTAGATAACAAAAAAAATGGTTTTGCTGGTAGATTTTCAGGGTACAATGAAAAAATAAAATCACCTTGTGATAAAATTGAAAGTAATTTACCAGTAATTCTTATTGTAAGTGACTCTATTATAGGAAATATTTGTATAGCTACAATTAGATATAAATTTCGCAATATTGCCAATGTTAATGCTTTACAACAACCTCATCATTGTAAAAATATTGATAGTTGGCTTAAAGAATGGAAAATAGAAGAATGGACACATTATCACTGTATATTTTGGTTTGATGGTATGCATGGTTTTCCACAGAGAGTTACTGAATTAGAACATCAAGAATTAACACCAATTTTAGTTAATAAAATAAAAAATAGTATAAAAAATATATTATGGTGTAATTGTACACCTATTCCTGATAATTTTCCACAAAATGAATCTAACAGTGAAAGAGGTCCTAATTCTAAAGAACAAATTCTTACAAATGAATCTGTAATAAATAGAAATATTTCTATTGAAAAGGAAATGAAAAATATGAACATTCACTTATTAAATATATATGAAAAAACTAAACCTATATTAAAAATAATTCAAAGACCTAAAGATTTACATTTTTATCCAAAAGGTGAAATAATTATTGCCAATCATATTAATAACAAATTAATTGAGTTATTTTTTTAAATTTTTTGTAATAATAAAATTTTTAAAATATTTAAGAATATATATGTCTAATACAATATTAATTGGTAATAAAAAATATATTTTCAATAATTTAAATAAATTAATTGATACTTTTGAATGTAATATAAGATTTAATATGTCGCTACCTTTTAACAATAATGGTACTAAATATGACAAAATTTTATTAAATAATCACATATCTGTATCACGAAATAAACCATTAAATATAAATATTGAAGCATATAATAAAAAATTTCATATCTCCAAAGAACATATTGAATCTTTTTATAAAAATTTAAAAAAATATAATACTATTAATAGTCAATATTATCAAAATACTGTTGAAGTCAATAAATTTCTTAAATCTATAAATTGTCAGCATAATTTTACACATTTACCACGTATAGGTTATCAATCATTAATTAAAACTATAATGAATAATATTACTCCATATGTAATTGGTTTTTCTATTATTCCATCTATAACTGAAAATCATATATTTAATAAAAATTTAAAAAAAAGTGATTGTCATAGTGATAAAAGTGAGATACCAATTTTGTTATGGTTACATAATAATAATTATATAGATGCGACATTTTGTTTAATATCTAATCATGATAATTGTAGTGATAAAATAATATTAGATTGTAGTATAATAAATCCAAAATTAAATTCAATTATTATAATATTAAATTGTTATAATGAATGTTATCTAATAAATTTTGATATTAATATAATTAACAATATCATTAAAAATGAAAAAAATATAATATTAAATGATAATAAACTCTATTTTAATATGAAAAATTAATTATAACTGATAAATATTAATATTAATTAATATATATTAATATTAACTATTATGAAGTATATTTTTGGTTTAGGACTACCAAGAACATGTACTAATAGTTTAGGTAGTGCATTACATCTAATTGGAATAAATGGTGAGTGTAAGTGTATTTTAAATGATTTTCATAATAAAAGAGAAAAAGATAACAATTCAAATGATTTTAAATATATTATTTATAATGATGCATATCAAGAATTAGATATACTATTAAATGATGATAAAATATATAATAATAAATATATTTTAACAATGAGAAACAATAATGAGTGGAAAAAATCAATACAAAAATTTGACAAAAAAGAACTAGTCGAAGAATTAAATAGATTAAATATTATTGATTACATGAATAAAATAATACAAAAATTTAAAGAAAAAAATTGTATTCATAATTTATTGATTATTAATATTTTTGAAGAAGACGATGAAATATTATGGAATAAACTTTACGATTTTTTGAATTTAAAACCTGAAGACGATATTATAGATACAGAATTTCCAAAAATTAATTTAAATCAATAATATTATTCTGAATCATAAATTCAGCTTTTTTTAAATCTGATTCATAATCGATATCAACAAGTAAATCGTTTGGAATTTCCACGCCTTTTACATTTCCTTTGAAAAAATTTTTTTGTTCTAATAAATTATCCCATTTACTTATGTAAAATCCTCCATTTGGTTTTACATATTTTTGTATAAATTTACTATTAGTTATTCCTGCGGTTAAGTTATCAAAAATAGGAATAATATGTTCTCCTTTTTTAATACATGCTAATTGTATAGGTTCTTCATAATAACTCACACTAACAACTGAATCTGTATCATGATCTAACATTTGAACCCCTTGTTTAATACTTTCACTTTTAATGAAAGGACAGGTTGGTAAAAAATAAGCAAATATATCATATTTTGGAATATTTTCCATAACATTTAACATAGCATCTAATGCTGTTGCTTTTGTAGTTGCATGATGTTCAGGGCGAATATGTCTTTTTACGTTTAGATGTTTCACAGCATCAAAAATTTTATCACTATCAGTAGACACATATACATCATCAAATTCACCTGAATTTAAAACAGCTTCTACAGACCAACAAATTAAAGGTTTTCCACCAAGAAGTGCGATGTTTTTATCTTTAAAACGAGTTGAACCACCACGGGCAGGAATAATCGCAACTTTTGTAGGCATTTATAAATATAAAAATAATATACCTTTATATTTAATTATTAAATCATTATAAAATATTAGTATTAAATTTAGAATTTACTTTAAATATAAAAGATTCATTGATTTCTGTATAGAATTTTTGAGATAAAATATGTTTTCTATTTAAAATATCAATAAATATATCAACTATATTATTATTTAAATGTATAGGGTCATACTCAATATCGTTATTTAATAATGATTTTTTACATACGATTTTTTCATACTTCTTGATATCAAATAACGAAGGTTGTGCTATCTCATTATAAATATCAATAACTTTATCACCATATTTATTTTTCAAAAGAGTATTGAAATATGTCATATAATTATAACTTGGAAAAAAAGCGGTAGTAGGAGTTATTATTACAATATTATTTGTATATTTCATTAACACATTTATAATATCATCATAATTTTCAATTAAATTAAATATTTCATTATTCTTATTAATAATAGGTATTTCATTCCATTGTTTTAATTTTATTTTACTAAATATTTGCCAATCATTATTTAATAGATAACGACAATTTGGTTCTCCAAAGTTCAAGCAAAATAATGTTTGTGAATAATTGTTAGGATATTTTGAAAAAAAACTATCTATTTTTTTTTCTATTTTTTGAATATTATGTTTAAATAAATTATATTCTTTACCTGTTCCTAAAAAAAAAGGGAAAATATTTTTTCTGTTTTTATATGACCTGGTATGAGAATCTCCAAATATAATAATATTTTCCATTATAATATAATACTAAATATATTTTATTTTACATAGACAAATGTAATCTAATAACCTTTCTAAATTTACCATCTTCAAATTTATCACCACCTGCATGAATACAATTGGTATCAAAAATAATTAAATCTCCTGCTTTTGCTTCTAATGGAGTTAATTCACTTATTTCTATATGTTGTCTTCCTGTATATAACTGATGGTTTTCATTGAAAATATTATTTCGTCTATTTCCACTATTACGTATTTCATTTACCATATCTAATTTATTTGGTAAAACCTTGAAACAACCATTTGTTATATCCATATCACTAACACATAAATAAAATTTTAATTTTCTATCATAATCAAAATGTGGATAAACATTATTTGTATTTAAACATTCATAATCTTTATGAATAAAAGTATCTTTTTTATCTTTAACAAAATCAATACCAAAATTTCTACATATTTTCATAGTATAAATATTAAATAAATTTTTATAAATTTCTGGAAAATTCGTTTTATTCAAATAATTATTATTTAAATTTGTTCGTAAACATTTATTTTTTCCTGTATTTTTATCAAAACTATTAGTTTCATTATTCATAATATTTTCAAATTCATTATCTATTTTTTCTATATTTGATACATAGTTTTTACATACAAAATACCCTTGCATTTTAATTTTATCACATATTTCATCAATATTATTAATCATAATGTAATATATTAATAATATTTAAATTGTTATCATATTTTAAATATAAATATTTTTCAAAAAGTCTTCTTTTTTTATTTTGTTATCTCTTAAGTCAAGTGCCATACTATTTAATTTATTTATATTTATTTCTCTATTATGTTCTACGTTTTTACATACAACAACCAATTGTTTACAACCAATAGAACGTGGATCATTAAATATATCTATAAATTCAAAATTATGTAATTGTAAATCAGAAAAATCTTTAATTTCATACCGGTCATACCCCCAACTATTAATTGAAATAAATAAACCATTCCTCTTTAGTTTTTTTTTAATAAAATTTACATACGAAATTACATTTTGTTTTGACATTTCTTGAAATGAATAACAATTAATAAAGATATCATATTGGTTATTACTATTTTCTAAGTTATATATATTTTCAGGAACACAAAAATTATATTTTTTTTGTTTCTCATTCATTATTAATTGTATATCTGAATTATCAAAATTATGTAAGGCATTTAAATATGATAAAACCAAGGTCTCTTTCAAATCTATAGTTGTATATGATGATAATGATAATTTTTGATTCAAGATTTCACAACATTGTCCCCATCCAGCTCCAATTTCACAAATATCTAATGGCTTATCTGTTGTGTAAAAATTACTTATAGCATTATATAAAATATATGTTTGTATTATATTTAAATAAAACATACCTGAAAAATTACCTAAATGGGTTTTTACTTTAACAGGGTTTCCCATATCGCTTTCTTTTAAATTATTTGTATATTCAGTAAGTATTTGTTCGTTTGGGAAAGCCTTTAATAATCGTATATATGATTCTTTTCCCCATTTTATCTGGTCTGAATCACCATTACCCATTGCTGTTCTTTTATTCCATGTTCTTAAATTTTTTATCTCTTCGTCTGTTGGAATGAAATCCAACTTATTTTCAAACTTAAACATTTTATATGTTTTTTTCCAAAATAAGCTAACTTCGCTGAATTCATTTTTATTGTTTAAATCTAAAATATACTTTTTAAAATTTTCCATATGTGTATTATACACATTAACATGTAGATCTTTTTATATTATTTAAAATGCAATATTATATATTGTTTTATTTGTCTTACAATTTCACCAACATGTTTGTGTTTTTCTTCATCTAATTCTTGATATGGCATTCGTTCTTGCTTACTCATAATATTCAAATGTTCCATTGCAGATTTAATACCTAAATGCCAACTATAATTATCTTTTACAAAAAAGAAAGGTTTTTCAAAATTTTCAATAATTTCATTACATTTATCTTGTTGGTTATTTAAATGATATTTATAAAAATCTAATTCTGTTTTAGGAAACAAATTACCTATTCCAGATAACCAAGCTTGACATTTTTCACTTACTTTACTCCATTGTTGTAATCCATTTCCAGAAACTACTATGGCAACTCTATCACTAATTTTATCTACAATATCTTTTGTATAATCATCTAATTTTGCGTCTTCTTTTACAGCCATTACATTAGGAATGTCAGCTAATCTATCTAATAATTCTATCGACCAATTTCCATTTTGATGTTTTGGAATACCTTTCATAAAAGGCATTTCATGAACTAATATAGGAAGGTCAACAGCATTTGAAATAGTATTGTAATGATTAAATACATGATCATCAAAGAATAGATATGCCCTATAAATTAAACTTATCATATCTGCACCATGATGTTTTGCATGTTCAGCAAATTTAATTGATGTTTCTGTAGAACAATCCAAAGGATCTCCTACAATTGTAATGGTTTCATCATCTTTAAAACTTTTGACTTTCTTGATAACACATTCGTTTACCTTATAAATTTCTTCTTCAGACATTAATAAATAACGAGTATTAAATGCCATAGCATAAAATAATTTTGCCCCATTATCATACAAATATTGTATGTAATTTTCTAATGAATCATAATCAATATCTTTTCCATTATTTTTAAATGGAGTAATTATTGAAAATACAGGGCCTTTTATTCTATCTTTTAAAGATAACATTATAATATAAACACGATATTAATGTTTAAATTATATTATTACAAGTATTTTTTTATTTTCTAAGTGTACTCTTTTTAAAATTTTCTCCTTCAAATTGTTTTCTCGGTCCAGGTGCATATTGTATTGCCTTTTCTACATCTCTAATACCTTTTACCAATTTAAATACACCTGATGGACCAATACTTGATTTTTGATCAGAACCCCATGCTTCTCGATCCATTGTAATATGTCTTTCTACCCATGTTGCTCCCATAGCAACAGCAGCAAATGTTGTTACTAAACCATATTCATGACCACTATATCCAATTTCTGCATTATTACCATATTTACTACGTAAATGTTCCATATAACGTAAATTTAAATCTTCTGCGGGACAAGGATAAGTAGAATTAGTATGCATAATTACATCTGGTTTAGCCACTTCAACTGCTTTTTCAATTTCTTCTTCTGTACTCATACCAGTACTCATAATTACAAAATCAAAAGCATCTCGTGTTGCTTTCAATAATTCTAGATTATTTATTACTGGACTTCCTAGTTTAACAATTCGTGTATATTTAGCCATTAATTTTACACTATCTAAATCCCAAACACTAGCAAAAAATTCAATACCTATTTCTTTTGCATATTCACAAAGTTCTTTTATTTGTTCTTCTGTAAATTCTAATTTATACTTATATTCTAAATAAGTCATTTCACCCCATGGTGTTTTTCTCATAACAGACTTTTGGTGTTCAGGAACACAAACATCTGGATTTCTTTTTTGTATTTTTGCATAATCACAACCGGCAACCTTTGCTAACATCATCATTTTTTTACAATCATCAAGTGAACCATTATGATTAATTCCTATTTCAGCAATTACTTTAACCATTATGTTATAACAAATAAAAATCTATTTAAATATATTTATTATTATATTATTAATGATAATATTTGTAGATATTGATGAAACAATATGTTACTATGATGTCAAACGTGATTATAATTTAGCACAACCTCATATAGATAGAATTAATAAAATTAATAAATTATACGATGATGGTAATACTATTGTTTATTGGACCGCAAGAGGAACTCTTACACAAATAAATTGGTTTAAAATAACATTAAAACAGTTAAACGAATGGGGATGTAAATTTCATGAATTACGCATGGGTAAACCAGCATATGATCTTTTTATTGATGATAAAAATATAAACTCTGAAACTTATTTTCAAAATTAAAAATATTAATTAAACATATCATCTATTAATTTATCTAAATCATATTCTCTTTTCCAACCTAATTTATTTTCTGCTTTTGTTGCATCTCCTAATAATAAATCTACTTCACAAGGTCTAAAAAATTTTTTATCTATTGATACTAATGTTTCACCTGTACTTTTATCTTTACCTAATTCATTTAATCCTTCACCTTCCCATTCTATGATAACGCCAATTTTTTTAAAACATCTTTCTACAAAATCACGTACGCTATATGTTTTACCTGTTGCTAAAACATAATCATCTGGTTTTTCTTTTTGTAACATTAACCACATTCCATAAACATAATCTTTAGAATGTCCCCAATCACGTTTACTATTTAAGTTTCCTAATTTTAAAACTTTAATATTTTCTCTTTTATTTTCATTAAAACTTATATCATATTTATTTCTATTAATAGATTCAGTAACACCCCAAATTTGTTCTTTTTCTCTTTTTTTTAATATTTCATCTATTTTTTTTACAGCATTTACTATCTTCATCGTTACAAAATTTTCTCCTCGTCTTGGACTTTCATGATTAAATAAAATCCCATTACAAGCATACAATCCATAACCTTCACGATAATTTTTTACCAAAAAATGACTATAAACTTTAGCACAAGCATAAGGTGATTGGGGATTAAATGGTGTTGTTTCTTTTTGTGGTGTTTCTAATACAGCACCATACATTTCACTTGTTCCTGCTTGATAAAATCGTATCTTATTTTGTATATCTTTTTTAAATGTTCTAATTGCTTCTAATAACTTTAATGTTCCTATACCATCTATTAATGAAGTATATTCTGGTATTTCAAATGAAATCTTTACATGACTTTGCGCTGCTAAATTATATATTTCAAATACTTCAAAATCTACATGTTCATTAACAATACTTGTTATATAATTTGTTAATGATGAACCATCTGACATATCACCATATTCTAGATGAATATTTTCTCTTATATGATCTATTCTTGTATGTGAAAAAAGAAGTGATGTACGTCTTACTATACCATATACCTTATAACCTTTTTCTATTAATAATTCTGCTAAATAAGAACCATCTTGGCCAGTTATTCCAGTAATAAAAGCTAATTTCATTAATATAAAAAAATATGTAATAATTTTTTTTTCTACGTGTTTTTATTTTTTATAATTATTCCAATCCAAATTTAATTGATTTTCTATTTCAATAGGTTGTTCATCTGGTTCATAATTATATTTATTCCAAAACTGATCAAACAATGATTCTTGTCCCTCTTTTTCATTTTCATCGAATTCTATTTCTTTTTTTTCATCATTTTTTTTTCCATTATATTTTTGTATTCTCTCCATCCATAATGGACAATCATATGAATAATATAACCATTTGTAAAAATAACTATTCATTAATTCTTCATTATCTTCGTCACATCTTTCAACATTTAGACTATACTTTCTTTTTTCTCTCAAAATATTTCTAGGTTTATCGCTTTCATATATTGTCATATAATTATCAATAACTTCTTTTTCTATTTTCTCTCTTTTTGGACGTTTAATATATGTTTCTTTATAATTATTACCCATTATCATTTTAATCAACACTGAAGATAAAACTACATGTTTCGTCAGACAATAAACATCTAATAATTCTATAATTGTATTATCAAATGTTAAATTTAATTCTTTACATTTACATAAATTTAATATCTTTTCATCATCATAATTATTATTTAATAATAATTGTATATAATGTATCATGTTATTTTCATTTTTCTTGTAAATAGAATATACAAAACCTTTTTCTACTTGTTCAAAATTATTTAACCATTCTGGTTTTTTTCCTTTGTACAATGTTAATTTTTTACTATTGTTATAATGTGGTCTTAATAAGTCATAAATGATTGTATTCATATTTGTAAAATATAACTTTTCTGCAACAATAATTATTAAATTGTGTTTTGGCTTTTTATTAATTGATTTTTTCCAAGTATTATATTTTTGTTTTATAAAATTTATTATTTTATTATCTTTATCTTCCATATGTATAAATGTATAATATATTGTAATTAACAAATTAAATGTATCTTCATAATAACCACTAAAATAATATTCACATAACCAATATATAAATTCATCATAACTTCGTTTGTTATAAAAACAATCTACCATTGTTGTTATAACATCTTCTTTGGGATACAAAAGTCTTGTAAAAACTAACTCCATTTTATTATTTTTATTTGTTATTTTTTTTATTATATTTTTCAATTTTTATTTAAAATATTTATTTATTATTATATAATGTGTGGTATTATTGCTTATATTAATAATAATATTGATTGTTATAATATTATATATAATGGTCTTAAACAATTACAAAATAGAGGATACGATTCTGCTGGTATTACAACAATAGATCCATCTGGAAATTTTTTTACTACAAAATATGCTTCTTGTGAAAATAATGATTCATTAAAATTATTAGGTGAAAATTCTAATGTACATATTAATAAAAAAATTGGTATAGGACATACAAGATGGTCAACACATGGAGCAAAAACAGATGAAAATTCTCATCCACATTCATGTATGAAAAATATATTCACAATAGTTCACAATGGTATTATTGATAATTATCAAGATCTAAAATCTTTATTAAAAAAACATGATTATTCTAATTTTAAATCACAAACAGATAGTGAAGTTATTGCGAATCTTTTATTAATGTATTATGAAAATAATAAAGATAACAAAAACATAGAAAATATAATAAAAGATGTTTGTTCTAAATTATCTGGAACATGGGGACTAGTTATTTTATGTTCTAAAACACCTAATATTGTTTATGTAACAAGAAAAGGCAGCCCTTTATTAATTGGAAAACAAGAAAATGAAACATATATTGTATCCGAAATTTCTGGCTTTTGCAATAAAATAAATGAATATTTCGAAGTAAATAATGATGATGTTTACAAAATATCATTAAACAAAAATAATACTATTGAAGTTGATACTTTATTCAATAATAGTGAAAAAACCAATTTTCTTGAAAATAATTTCACTAGTGATTTAACATGTGAACCATATTATAAATGGATGGAAAAAGAAATATTTGAACAAGTTGATTCTACATTACGTGCAATAAGTCTTGGTGGAAGAATACTATCCAATTGTGATGTTAAATTAGGCGGATTAGAAAAATATAAAAATGAACTTTTAAAAATTGATAATTTACTTATTTTAGGTTGTGGTACATCTTATTATGCGTCAATGATAGGAAAAAAATATTTTGAAGACAATTGTAAATTTAAAATAATTAACTTTTATGATGGTTGTGAATTTACTGAATCTATGATTCCAATACAAGGCAAGACAGGAATAATATTTTTAAGTCAATCTGGTGAAACAAGAGACTTAATTCGTTGTATTGATATTGGAAAAAATTATGATTGTTTCCATATTGGTGTTGTAAATGTTGTTGATTCTCAAATTGCTAGGGATGTACATTGTGGTGTATATTTAAATGCTGGAAGGGAAGTTGCTGTAGCATCTACTAAATCATTTACATCACAATGTATTATTTTATCGCTTATAAGTATTTGGTTTTCTCAAATTCAACAAAATGTTACTATTCGAAGAACAATGTATATTAAAGAATTACGATCTTTATCTCCTAGTATAGAAAATATACTAAAAAATAATATTAGTTTACTTGATACATGGCTTCATGACTTTAAAAATAGCTCTAGCTGTTTTTTAATAGGTAAAGGTGATTTACTTCCTATTACTTATGAAGGTGCCTTAAAAATTAAAGAAATAACATATATACACGCTGAAGGTGTAAGTGCTAGTTCACTAAAACATGGACCACTAGCTTTAATACAAAATAATTTCCCTGTTATATTATATGTTGCAGATGATGGTAATATTAGTAAAATGATTAATGCTTTCGAAGAATTAACAGCAAGAGGAGGAAAAATATTTTCAATTACAAACTCGAAAATATATTTAAATTTTCTTAAAAATCATTCAAATTCTTTTAATGAAAATAATGTTATTTATCTTAATAATGACTTTAAAATTTTTATTAATTTATTAATGAATATATGTACACAATACTTAGCATATCGTATTAGTATATTTAAAAATATAGATCCAGACAAACCTAGAAATTTGGCAAAAGTCGTTACAGTTTAATAATTTATTTTTATATCTTTTAATATTTATGTTTATGTTTTATATTTTTAATAATTTAATTATTATATAAATGATAATATTAGAACGTTTATCTGGTAGATTAGGTAATAAT
>Ga0163109_10001378_pt1 | contig 19185 bp, 14 predicted proteins | sample CRUFie1St13metaG_FD_108704 | JGI IMG/M metagenome (GOLD analysis project Ga0163109, IMG submission 108704) | Marine microbial communities from the Costa Rica Dome - CRUD Field 142mm St13 metaG | ecosystem: Environmental > Aquatic > Marine > Oceanic > Photic zone | place: Costa Rica: the Eastern... | reverse complement strand
CACATAGTTTCGTAAAATTTCAAACCACTTTTCATGGTACACTAAGATCCGAAGGTATTTTTGGTGCTAACAAGATGAATTATGTCTTCTTATGTGTTAATGACTTCAATCGAAATAGCAGAGAAAATATTATAACCGGTAACGGTAACAGAACACATATAAATAAAGATATCCTATCACGTGTTACTATCAAATTCGGTTCTTTCTTTGTTAACTTAGACGCTGGAGATAATGTTTTTCGTGAGAGACATTATGGAGGCCCTGTTAACATTGAAAAACTTGAGTTTAAACTTATCGATAAATATGGAAACAACCTAGACTTAAACGGTAGTGACTGGTCAGCTATACTTGAATTTATTTGTGTGAGATAATTTTTTTATAGCATTACATTATGGGAGGTGTAGGTACAGGTTCCGCAGGTGTTTCTACCACCGGTAATGCCACCGGTGATAGTGCTACCTTAACTAATGTCAATGCTGTTTTAAATATATTTGTCAGAAATTTACAAGACATCCTTGATGATTTTAAAGTTGGCTCATTCACAGAATTAGGAACTGATGCCGCTATTAATGTTATGGAAAAATCATCTATTCTTATTGGAAAACAAATCAGAAATAGAAGTGTCGCATTTGATAAAGCAAGAACCCTAGGAAAAATTTTCCAAGAAATCGTTAGTGGATGGAAACAAACTGTTAAACTTAACGATGCTATGGCAGACGCACTTATCAATAATGGTATTTTAGAAGATAAAGTTGAAGAAAATTATAAAATTCTTAATGATCGTGATTTACTTCTTGATTATTTACATCAGAAAAATAAACAATATGCTATCTTACCACAGTTACAAGTATCATCTATTACTGCTGCTCTTAAAGCTGAATACACTATTTATATCAGAATATGGGGATATCCACCTAATGGTATTTGGGATGTTGAAAAACTTTCTAACATCATTCTTGATTTACAAATGGGTATCATTGATGAAAATGGTGATAGAACATCTGGTTATACTAAACCAGTTAAAGAATAACTTTTTTTTTATATTTATTTTTTAATGGACTCATTTAAAAATAAATTTGGTCAAGTCTTTAGCCCCAATGATTTAATAATCAAAATGATTGATCTCATACCTGAAAAATTTTGGAATTGTTCTCTCACAAAATGGTTAGACCCTGGTTCAGGAGAGGGACAGTTCGCTCTTCAAATTATTAACAAACTACAAGATAATTTATCTCTTCAAATCCCATGCAAGAGAGAAAGAGAGAAACATATCATTCAAAATATGGTACATATGATAGAAATCAATCCTATTAATGTCAATAATACTATTAATAACTTCTCTCAATTCTCTCATCAACCAAATATTATTTGTGATAATTTTATTGATTATACATATACTGACATATCATTTGATGTCATTATTGGAAACCCACCATTCAATTTTAATGGACTCAGAAAAGTACCCACAAATACTCAAAAAAATAAAAAAAATGATGGCTCCACTATATGGATCGATTTCATCAAAAAATCATTATCATTACTTAAAAATAATGGTTTCTTATGTTTTATTACACCTTCTATTTGGCTTAGACCCGACAAACAAAAAATTTATCATCTACTTAATCAATACCAAATTCACCATATATATTGCATGACTAACACTGAAACTAATAAGTTATTCAAAGGAGCTGCTCAAACACCTACCGTTATATTCACTCTACAAAAATGTCCAAAATTTAAAGAAACACTCATTTTTGATAATAATACACTATCTTTCGTTAAATATAACATACAAAATAATATACCTATTCCTGTTTTCGGTGTTTCTATTATAAATAAACTACTACTATTTACTAACAAATATGGATCTATTAATAAATACGTCATTAAAACAAACCCTTTACCTAAAAATACTATCGTTGTTGATTACGAAACACCATATCAAAACATTTCTACATGTATCATTAAAGATGGAAAACCATCCCTCGTTATCAATTATACAAATCAACCTGCTCCATTTTTTAATTGTCCAAAATTAGTTATGGCACATAAAATGTATGGATTCCCATTTATTGATCAACAAGGACTTTACGGTATATCTTCCAGAGATAATTACATCTTTCTTAGTGAAGATATTACTATTCTTAATAAACTATTTCAATTCTTTAGTACTCACTTCGCTATTTATCTCTTTGAAACTACTAGATATAGAATGAAATACTTAGAAAAATCTGTTTTCGAATTCATACCTGATATATTTTCTATTCCTAACTTTCCAAGAGTATTTGATGAAGATAATTTATTCAGTTTATTTAATATTAATGATTATGAAAAAAAATACATTCTAAGTTTACATAAGAAAAAATACTCTTTCTTTAAAAAAAATTGATTCTTTTCATTCATCTTTTCATATACATATATACTAATTAACTATCAATCATCAATGAGTAACGTATTACAAGCATATAACCGCACTGAACAATTTCAAATACAAATCAAATTTCAATTATTGGAAAGACAACTCAACTCATTTAAGAATTTTACATGTCCTATTTGTATGGAACCAATGTTTACATATCTCAACGCACCTTGTAAACATTACGTATGCAAAGAATGTTTTATAAAAAGTACTAATAGCATCAATGGTAACAAATGTTGTATTTGCCGTGCTGAAATTGTTTTAAAAAAATAACTATCTCCATTATTTAGAAAAGGAACCTGAATATACACCAATAAATATTATAAATTAATTTAAAATTGATTTATAATATTTATTTTTATCTCATTACAAAAATACCATGTTATGTGTTACTCGTTTCAATAATGAAACATGGGATCAACTAAACAACTTTAAAAGGGAAAATAATATTGAAACTCCCATATATAATAGCCCATCTAGATTAAAAGATAAAGTTGGATATAACTCTCTTAATATAGTCTTTGAAATGAACAATGACCTCAATAAAATTATGGGAATATCACTTTTTAAAAATAAACCTTTCATGAGACAAAAAATTATTTATTCAGATAATAACTATAATAGATTCACTTTTCACGGCATAGATCGTATTGATTCCTCAGAATTTACAGAAGATTTGCAAAATAAAATTGAAATTATCGAAAAAATTGTTTTTACAGGAAAAACACACCTAAAAAGAGGTTCGGGTATTACTGTATGCGGTCAAAAAAGTTTCGATATTCATAAGGAAAACATGAGAGAATTTACTAATTTCTTTAAACAATTGTTTAAAGAAAGAAATAATAATATATTAATATAATATCATGGCAGAAATAGACTTTAATATTGATAACTACACAAAAGATGATCTTATTAATCTTTTTTCACTCAAAAATACTATTCTATCAAAACAACTCATTATTGATATTACTAACAAATATATTACTGATTCAGAAAGTGAAATGAACTATAATATGGCTAACTTCTTTAAAAATGCACAAATTAAATTACTTGACTATTTAGATGAGCAAACCGAATACACTGACTCCTCCTCTGATGACTCCTCTAGTGATGAAGATGATGACGAAGTTGGCCCTGGAGAATACTCATCTAACTTAATTACCAATGTTGAATATGATCCTGAAAAAGACACTCAGTTTGCACAATTTATACAACCAGAATATCTTGAACCTAAAAACGAAGATCAAAAAAATAAAATTACTGACCGTGTCGACACTACTGAAGTTCTAGGTATTGATAAACATTTCGTACAAAAAAGAAGAAATCTAGGTGTAAGTGATGTCATGCAAGTACCTATTACCCAAGGTATATTAAACCCTAACCTTAAAAACAAAATAAGTCGAATTATTAATGTCGATAGCCAATATAGACAAAATATATCTATGACTGCCTCTGGAAATCCATGCGATTTTACTATCGATCTATCTGAACCTATCCATGACATTATACATATGCGTCTCTTCTCACTACAAGTCCCTTTCACTTGGTGGCTCATTGATGAAGCATATGGAACTAACTTCTTCCTATTAGATAACAAAAAAATCACTATCGATGAAGGAAACTACACTTTGCCTGAATTAATTGATGAAATCAACTCAAAATTACCACAAGATGTATCTGCTAATTTACATCTAAGAAACGGAAAAACAACCTTCAATATTAAAGGATACAAAAAAATTACTTTCTATGACAAAAATTATCAATCTAACTCTAAAATTGATAACAATCTAGGTTATATTATTGGTTTTAGAGAAACTCATTATACTAATACATCTGAAAACTGGACTATCACCTCTGAAGCTGTCGGTGATACTTACGGAACTAAGTATTTTTTATTACACGTTGACGATTTCAACCAAAATCAAATGAATACAAATGTTATCGGTGCAAGTGATAATGCTATTACACATTTAAAAGACCCCATATATTTTGCAAGAGACAGTGAATTTGTTAGCACAGGACCTGGTACTAGAGATATATTTGTCGTACCAAGAGAAAAAAAAGACCTCACTATCGCTCAAATGCATTCTATTAATGAAATAAATGCTAATCGCACAAAAGAAGAACTTAGAAATATACCACCTACTATGAAAAATATGTTTGGAATGATACCCATTAGAAGAGGAGACTTCCTAGGCCCTGCCTTCTGTGAAAATGGTGGTTCCCTACAAAGTAACGAAAGAACCTATTTCGGTCCAATTAATATTAGCAGACTTCACGTTAAATTACTTGATGATAAAGGTAACACTGTTAATCTAAATGGTTGTAATTGGTCATTCTCTATGGTCGCAGAAACTCTATATCAATATTAATACATAATAAATAATAATAAAGGTATTATCTTATTATATTATGATATGATAGAACCTAACTTTTATAATATATCTAATAATCTCAATCAAAATTGGTCTTCTTATGTTTATGGTGAAATAAACTCAAAATCATTCATAGATATTTTAAATAAATTTAATTTTGATAACCGTAATTTATTAGATATTGGCAGTGGTACTGGAAGGTTAATATATGATTTAAACAAATATTTCAAAAATATTAATTTCACTGGAATTGAAATCGATTATGACCGTTTTAATAGTTCTTTAAATCTAGAAACAAATAACACTAACTTTATATATGGAGATTTCAAAGATTTATATTTTGGAAACTATGATATATTATATTGTTGTAATTGTGTATTTGAAATTGAAGATAATGACATACTCTTTGAAAAAATAATCCGTGAGTTTAATGGACATTGTTTTTTATTTTCATTCAACCATAAAATGTTACCATACTACATGGATTCTTATGTAATACAAACTAGCTGGGTCCCATATACTGAAATATATTATTTTATTATTCCATAATAAATATTAATCCAAATACAAAAATATTTCATCCCATATTTCATTACTCATTTTTTCCAATACAGATATTTCATATTTTATCTGTGATATCCTATCATCTCTCTTATCACGAGGATCTTTACTATATGCATTACCTGGAGGATAGGTTAAATTACCACTAATTAACTCATACTTCAAATTCCTTAATTTGATATCAATTGGTGTTACTTCATCAGTAAGATAATTCATTACAGCCTCCTCCTCTTTTTTCTCAAGACCTTTTCCATTGTTTTTTCTCCCCTCCTCTCGCAATTTATTAATTTCTTCTTTCGTATACGTACCAGTACCACCTTTCATCCTCATTTTCCTTGTATAATTTTTTTTTGATTTAAATAATTTTCTTATATTATCCTCATTCTTTATTATCTCATCTATCATATTTCTATAAAAATTACGAAACTTTGATCTCTCTTTCTTTAAATCACCTATTGAAAACCACCTTATTTTCTCTTTCTCATAAATTACTGATTTATTTATTACATTACTTGGAAGATATTTATTCAAAAATGCTACCTGATTATTAAAATATTTTACAATATCATCGGAATAATTAATTGGAACCAGAAATGATGTATATTTTATATCTTTAGGCTTTAAAACTACTTTCTTACCTTTCAATAGTTCTCTAACTTTATTAGGTGTTCCTAAAAAACCACACAATTCTTCACTACCTTCTCTTGCAGCTGTTTCTATATTTGTTTCATCATTATCTGGTCCACCACCAAAATCAGCCCAACCTCTAGCTGTTTCATTAGGTCTCTTTCTTTCTTCTCCAAATAAAAACATTAATTTATTTCCTTTCATTCCAACAGGTAACAATCCAGCTCCCATATATATTCATAATAATAATATTAAAATTAATTAAATTAATATTATTTATTCAAAGACATTTAAACACTATCAGCCATAGTAATTTCAACTCTAATGTTAAGAGTTGATGGATCACTTCCTGTAGCGAAAAATTGAGTATTATCAATTGCTGGATGAGATAAGTTCAATCCAAATCTTAATTTATCTCCGTGTTGGAATAAGAATGGATAATAGTTATTTGCAGTTCCTAGTTGATTGGGTGTTCCAGCAAAAATTCCTCCAGTTGCTGCTGTTAATCTGTATTCTGAGTTTGTTCCAGAAATTGCAGCGTGTAGTTGTAATGTTAGTTGTCTTACCAAGTTAGCTAATGTGCGATCAGCAAGAGCATTTGTCTTGTTATCAGCATTTGTTAAAGCAGTACGTAAATCTCCTAATAATGAATTATCATCTGTTCCACTTAAATATGTGTTAATCTCGCTTCTAATATTAGCTGTGTTAGCAAAGACATCTTCCATATGTTCTTGTCCTCCAAAAATTGCCTTTGCCCAAACCTTAGTGCAACTATCAGCAATTGGTACAGCAGCAGTATCAGATGTTAATGTTCCTACGTTTAATGTAAGATTTGTTGTTTCTAAGTCATTAATTGCTGTTTGTAAATTTGTTGAAACTGTTTTATAACCAACAGCCTCTTCCTCAAATACATCAATGTTTGCTAATGTTGATAATTGAGCTAATCCAGGATCAGCTGGTGACAACCAAAAGATATCGTTCCAGTGTGTCTTATCCATTGTTACTGAAATTTGATGATAAGTATCCATTACTGTATCTGTAATTGCTCCAGAAATACTACTGAAATTAAAGCTACTTGAAGTAAAAGCACCTGATAATCCACTTAATGTAAATGTTACTGATTTTCCTACTATGTGGAAAGATCTTTGAACAGGTGTTATTACACCATATACTGGATCTGTGTAAGAATATGTTAATGTATATGTTCCTAATACATTTGTGTCTACACTTGTTATTCCACCTGGTCCAGATACTGATGTTGTTACTGTCTCTCCTGCAGTAATTTTATTAGTCAATGTTACTGTTGCATCATCACTCCAAGCAGCACCTTTCTCAATATAACTTGAACCACCTGTTACTGTCAATGTTGGTTCAGCTCTGTAATTTGCATGAGTACTTGTTGAAGTTACTTTTCTTGCAATAGATCTAACATTGTTTGCACTGTCTGTTGCTGTATAAGTAATGAAATATTGGAAACCAAGAGTTGGTCTAATATCAGCTGGACTAAATGCAATAACAGCTTGATTATCTGATGATGTTACATCACTTGTTGAAGGAGTAAAAATTTGACCAATTGCTATCTCATCATCTGTTGCACTAATTCCTGCAGCAAATTCTAACAAGTCATTTACAGCATCAAAATTGAATTGATAAGATGCTTCAACATTACCATTACCTGCATTATCTGTGAAGGCAGCAGCAGCTACTGTTACTGTTACCAATAAAGGTGTAGATCCTGATTGAGTACCTGGAACAATATCGGCAGTGTATAATTTAGGATTGGATCCATCTTGAGTAAAGTTTGCTACCGAACCATTTGTTACTGTAATTCCTCCAGCTACAAGAGGGGTTGTTGTTGCACCAGCACCAGCAGTTGTATAGTTCTCAACAGTAGGAGATACCAAGAAAGAAAATGGAATTGTAGTTAAACTTGTGAAATTATTTGTTCCATTACCAACTACTGTTGATGTAATTGTCATAGTTGGAGAACCACTATCAACTACAGTTACCTTGAAATTTTGTGATGATGAATTACTTGATCCTGTTGTGTCTGTTGATACTAATGTAAATGTAAATGTTGCGTTCTCATGTACTCCATAAGGCAATGGTGAGGTGAGAGAAAGTGTTGCTGCTGTTGATGTTGAACTTGCTATTTCAACAGAACCTGCGGGTGTTACATTTGATATTGCGAATGTACATGATTCGTTCATTGTAATTGATCCTAATGCGCTTGTTTGATCAGCACTATTCAATGTTAATACTCTTAATGTAGCATCATTAGCATCTACATTAGTAAAAAGACCGAAATCACTTACTGCAGGATTTGTACTATCAGCAGATACTGCTAATGATGCTGTTACTGCTGAACTATAATTTGTTCCATCATCATTTGTTGCTTCAATTGTAATAGCATAAGAACTTTGTGTTTGATATAAAGCAGCATTTGTTAAACTTACTGTTGCTGTCTTTGATCCACTTGCTTCAGTTGTATCAGGACTAATTGTAAATTTTGCTGCATCAGCACCACCTAATCTAAACTTAGAAACATTTGTTGCATATACTGTTCCTACAGCACCTGAAGTACCATCTGTAATACTAGAAAATGTATAAGATGTTACTATACTTGCTGTTGACATATCAGCTGCACTTACAAATACTGGAACACCTGTGTTTACATTTATTGTTACAGCTTGGGTTGCTGTGATTGCACTTGAATCCCAAGTATTATGATCTGTACCAACTGTTAAATTTAATGTATATGATCCCTTTGTTGGTTGATCAGCATATTCTGTCAAACTAAGTACACCTGTTGCAGCATCAATAGTAAATGATGCAGAATCACCACCCGATATTTGATAATCTAAAGTTAATCCACTTGTTGAAGCAATATCTGTTGTTACTGTGTTTGATAAACTTCCACGGTGATTGTTATCTATTGTTAATGTTGCACCTGATGTAACTGAAAATGCAGTTGAAGCTATTACATTAGCTGTAATGTTTAATGTTGCAGTGTTACTTCCTTGAGTAACTACTAAATTAAAATCATATTTTGATTTGTTCTTCCATAAAGCATTTGCTCCTACTCCATCATTTACTAATAACTTTACATCTGTTCCTATTCCAGAATTATATTCTACAGAAACAAAAGCAGAGTCTGTTCCAGTTACAGCGAATGATGATAATGTTGATGTGTACAAAGTACCCAACAAACTTGAACCATCTGCAACTGAAAAAGATGTATAAGCACTTGCTGTAGAAATAGCATTAGTTTCATTAGTTGCATCAGCAGAACTTCCGTAAATATTTACAGACATTATACATTGTATAAACAAAATAATTTACGAATAAAAAATAATTATACTAAATTATGTATCGTTTAATAAATTATTACAAATAAAATAATTATTTTGTAATAATATTTAATTATCATTTGACGCACTATTTATTTCTTGGTAAATCATAGATAATAAATTCGAATCAAATACACCATTTGGTGGTATTCCATACCTATTTATATATACCCTATAATGCTCATCTAATTCTAAACCTTGACTTATAGTATGATCTACTTCTACTAATCCTGCATTGAAATTATTATAATTTACTTCTATGAATTCTTCTAACAATTCTCTATTTGTTAATATTGACTTAAATTGTTCTAACTGACTATTCGCTGTTATCAATGATTGATTCTGTTTATTTATTAATATTGCCGCATTCAAACCATCTATCATAGAGTGTGCAAAAATCTTATATTCTGCAAACAAAGTATCATCCTTCGTGTACCCAGTTATCTCCTCAGAACTAAATGTAAAATATCCACTACTTTCTATCAATTGTGATATTCTCTCCATATTATCTTGTGTTCCTGCTAAAGAAGTAAACTGACCATCTCTGAAAAATGAAATATACTGAGACAATTGACCCAATGCTGTCCCTTCCAATTTATCTAATTTTAACAACTCTTTTTGGAATACTGAACAATCTCCAACACCAGCATCAAATGGTTCTGGTTCTGGTTGTGTAGAAAATACTTGGAATATCTGAACCTGAGCTGATAATGTTTGTGCATCTAAACTTGTTATATTATCTGAAACATCACTTATATTGTTCTCCGAAGTAAACTTTACCATCTTCTCCAAATTCTCCAATATTGACTCGTTCGATCCATCTTCTGTTGTTGTTACTTCATCTACTACTTGTCTTACTTGTGTACTATAAGTCACTAAATTATTTGCCAAATCTGCATCAGAAGCTACATCTTCATTCAATGTAGATTTTACAACTCCATCTAAATTACTTATGTCTATTAATGTTTCACTTGCACCTATATCATCTCTTTTACTTGTTAAAACATTCGATAAATTTGCTATAGTATCACTAATTGACTGAACACCAGATACTATATTTATTAAAGAATTTACCATCGTATTTACAGCTGCTACTGCTGCTCCACCTATTATATTTCTATCCAAATAATTTGTATCTATTTCACTACCAACAGGTATTCCCAAATTACTCTTCAATGTTTCTGTCTCATCATTCAAATTTATCGCTACTAAATCATCATCCACATCATCTTCCAAAGTATTATCTAGATTTTTTTCTACTTTTTCAGAAACTATCGAAGTTAAAGCAGTTACTGTATTATTCATTAATATTGCATCCTCTGGTTCTGAAGGTATCTTAAATACCTTCTTGAACTTTCTTTCACCCACTGGTAAACCAGTTGCTATATCTGTACCACCAGTTGATACTAACAACAAATACTTATTCAATGGTAAACCTTGTGGTATTTCATAAGATCCTAATTCATCTGTTATTGTATTTGCCAAAGATACTCTATTATATGATGGATCAGATACTCTATAAAAATCTAACCTTGCGTTGCTTATAAAACCTTTTACCAAAGAACCCGTCAATATTGGAAATCCCTCTGGCTCTGGTGCTGGTTCTGGTTCTGGTTGACCTTCTGGCTCTGGAGCTGGCTCTGGTTCGAAAAATAACGGAGCTTCTGGTTCTGGTTCACTTATTCTCTCGAAATTACCCTCTGGTTCTGGTTCTCCTTCCTTAGTAGGAAATGGTCTTATTGTAAACAAATATATTAATCTCTTACATGTATCTATCGGTTTTGATAAACAACGCCCATTTATATTACATCTCAATAACACTTCACAATTTATGTGAGAATTAAAATCATTCTGATTTGGATTTATAAAAGGCTTATTCCTTAAACTTTGTATAAAATTACCAGCTGTTGCCGCACTATTTATTCCAAATTTCTCATTCTTTAACTTATATATCACCTCACCACAACCTCTCTTCTTTATCATTGTATCTTTTAAGTATCTATTATCAGATATCTCTGTCTTTCCAGATATCTTATCTTTCGCATCAAAACTCCAATTCCTACCTTGAAAATAATTTGAATAACTATTGTGCGATACTAACTGTTGCCTCAAACTTGTATCTCCTGCATGAAATCTTCTTGTTCTTGTTAAACTATTCGCCTGTGGACAACATGCAGCCGACGTCTTCGTCATTAAAAATAATGTTGAACTTACACCATTACATTTACCATCATTGTTACTTAAATCGACCTTTACTGTCGCCCCTCCAGGTCTATCTAATTCATATATTAATCTACTATTGTTATAAGTTTTTCTACCACCTTTCTCATACCTACCCTTCCTTATATGTTTTATTGGTCTTGCCTTACCAAATGTACGTTTCATATTATTTTCAGAATTATTCAATTTTGGATACACATTTGTAGCCAATGTATATTTTGTATTATCAAATTTATTATTACCTCTCCAACCGTCACCTCCATTTGTTCCAAAACGGTTATGTGTAAAATTTATTGGAAATGGATTTGGCATACTATATGTATATAATTAATTTTTTAATTTTTAAAAAATATAAAAATAATACATATACTTAAATATATGTCTATCGAAAATGTCTTCTACATCAATCTTGATCACAGAACAGACCGTAAAAAATCTGTGGAAAATCAATTAAATACTCTCAACTGGAAATTCCAAAGATTTCCTGCTATTCAAAATCAAGACGGAAGAATTGGATGTACACTCAGTCACTTACAAATTCTACAAATGGCAAAACAAAATTCTCTACCTTATGTCATTATTGTTGAAGACGATATATTATTTACTAAGCCAAAAACATTCAAAAAAAGCTTCTCAGAATTTATGCAATCTAATATCCAATATGACGTTCTAATTATTGCAGGAAATGTTATTCCACCTTATCAAAAAACTAATCACTTCTCTATTAAAGTCTCATTCTGTCAAACCACTACCGGATATATGGTTAAACAACATTATTACGACGACTTAATACATAATATCAAAACTGGTTTGGAATTTCTAATACAATACCCAAAAAATCATGTCAATTTTGCTATTGATAAATGGTGGACTAAACTTCAAAAAAAAGATAATTGGTACTTCATTTATCCACCAACTGTTACACAAGCTGAAGATTATAGTGACATCGAAAAAAAATATGTTAAATATTCTAATGTTATGTTAGATATTAACAAAGATTGGTTAAACAAATCTGTCGACTACTATCCACCTACTATATTCTCTTCAGAAGATAAAGAAGGTGTTTTCTATGATGCCAGAGGATCCGTTGATATATACATCCAAAAAAAAGAAAACAATCAAGTTCTTAAATCACTACTCAATACACCTGAAAAAATTAAAAACTTCATCACTAAAGATAAAGAAAGAAAAAAAGAACTTATTGATACCTACATCTATCAATTAGAAAACAATACTACCATCTACGAAATGGGACATAGAATACACGATGACAACAAAACTAATCTATCTGAAACCACTTTTATCATACCATTCTTTTACGACTTCCCAGAAAGACTCGTCAATCTTAATGCTCTTATTAACTTCATCTCCAAATATTTTAATACTAACATCTTTATTATCGAATGGGGACCTACTTCTGTAAGACCTTTTATACAAATGAAATTCCAAAATACTTCTATTAAGTATTTCTATACACAATCAGACCAAATATTCTCTAGAACAATCGTTACCAATCATGTTCTTAAATACGTTGAAACACAATGTGTAGTTATTAATGATGTCGACTGTTTTACTTTACCTGAATCATATCAAACTGCACAAGATATGATCCTATATAAGAACTTTAAAATACTACATCCATTCTCCAGTCCTCCAGGATGTATTAATATTTTACCAAATATTGTCGAAAAAATCATTCAAAATGACTATAATATTAATGAAATCGACCTTAGATACTCCAAAATCAACCCTGTAGCTGGTGTTGGAGGAATACTATTTATACATTATGACACTTATAAACTTTTGGGTTTCGAAAATATTCATTTTATTTCATATTCTCCAGAAGATATGGAAAGAATTAAAAGATTCAGAAGACTTAATCTTAAATCTACAGAACAAATTAACGAAACACTACACAATTCTAACGATAAATACTTTAAATCTCCTCTATTTCATATGGAACATCCTAGAACTGATCAAAGTACTATCATGCATAAATACTTTCAAAGCAACGAACTACTCATGCACTGCATAGATAATATGTCTCAAGACGATTTCATACAATACATCCATGAAAACTCTAACTCACAATTAGATATTGATCAATACAAAAAAATTATATCTAATATATCATTCACTGACACAAATCCAATCTTCTAAAAATAAACCACTTGTATTTTTATGTCCCGCTGGATTCCTCTCAAGTGCTGGACCAAACCACTTCTTAGGATATATTACCACTCTATCCTCATTCATATTCAAATATCCACCCCAACAACTAAACGTACTATTCGCTATTATATTATACTTACAATTACTCATTATTAACATCTGTTTATAATCTGGTATACTATAATCTACTATCTCAAATTCTAAATTAGGATACATACGTTTTAATACATCTATTCGTTTTATTAGATCTTTCTCATCTTTCTCTTCTCCAAATATTAAAACCTTTTTTATATCCACACCTTTATCCAACAACACTTTTAATGCATTTATATAATAACTTACATTCAATATACGATGATAATCCTCAACTAATTTATAATCACCTATTCTAAAATGTATCGTAACCAATTCATTATCATACTTTTCTTTATACTCATCATTTACTTCTTTCTTCAAAACATCCATCTTTGTTATTCTTAATATTGCTTCCATATGATTCATAAAATATCTATGTGACTGCCAATAACCATCACATATTACATTATTTAATTTTGCTGGTATATTATTATACGTAAATTTAGGTTCTTTGTATACTCTCAAACCTGCTCTATTATTGTCCACATATTGTTTCACACCACTTAATATACTATCAAAATAAAAATGTCTTTGACCTACACGAACTGGTAATAACTTAAAAGATCCTTTCTTATCTAAAAAATAAGCTACTGCGGCGAACACCTGAAACAATTGATTACCTAGTCCACCCATAACTACCATATAAATAGCTCCCATTTATATATATTACTATTATTTTTATATTATTTATCACTCTGTTTCTATACATGTTACCACTTTATCTTTCCTCTTTTTACAATGTGTCTTATGTTTATTCAATCCCTTCAAATTTATTGACTTATATAAATTACAAATATCACATACAAATACATTACTCTCAGCATGTGCAAACCTTTCTATCAAAAACTTATCTATATTTGGCATATTCAGATCACGTATTATCTCCTGTAATTGATTATAATTCTCCTTCAATTTTGTTGTCAAATTATCTCTCTTCGTTATAAATTTCTTATAATCATCATTAAAACCCTCCAATATCTTCATCTTCACATTCTCACTATCACTACTACTAGACACCTTCTTTAATGCATTCGAAAAATTATCTACTATCTTTACTCCTGTACTTATCATATCCTTATCATAATTCACATTACATATATATAATAACACCTTATCACCATCTATATCTATCTGAAAATTATCCTTATTCGCTATACTAGAATACTGCGATATAAATATACCATGCTTCTCCTTATTCTGTATATCCGATATAAACTTATTTACTTCTGTTATCGGTACTTTAGTCTTATAATTCTTATTCTCTACCAATATATCATCCTTTCCTTCCCTCTTTATTATTATATCGCATGTATGAGCTTCTCCGCTTATCTTCTCTACTACTGCCGTTGGAAATATATCATCCAATGTTAACTTCAACTCATTCTCAGACATCCTTCCCTTCTGATTTGAATTCTCTTGTCTACCTATATACTCCTGAAATTTACTACTCAAATCATCACTCTTTACATCTATCTTTACTAATTTATCACCTACTACACTATTGATTGTACTATTTATATCATTCTTTATCTTCTCTGATTGATACCCTACACTCTTATCCAACTTATCTTCTATTATTCCACTTATCGCATGTACACCCACCTCTGAACGTATCATTTCTCTCATATCTTTTCTACTCTCTACATTACTATCCTGCATCTGCTGTTTCATATCCATCTTTAATCCATCTATCTTACTTATTAACTCTTGAGCCAAATTTATTGGATTACTCTTATCCAATACACGTTCCAACATTTCAACTAATAACAAATTCATCATATTTATATCTATATCTGGATTACTCTTATAAAACTTTATTACTCTCTCATCAGTTATTAATAAATTACTCATAAATAGTTTATATCAATATTTTTAAATGATTTATACATATATGATTGAAATGAATAAACCAAATACAACAAATAGACCAGGTACACCTGTTAAAAATCAAATGAATAATCAATATTCCTCTTGTGAAAGTCTCAAAGATCTTGATCTTAATCTACATGAAATTACTGAAGAAAAATATGAAGAAATTAGTCAAGAAACAACTGAAACAACTTATCATATCTTTTTTTATCACAAAAGAACTAAATTCCTTCTATCTATGATTATGCATCTCTTAATACAAATATCATTCATATCACTTCTAGAACCACTACTTTTCTTTAACTACATCTCCAAAATTGAAAAAAATATCTTCTATCATGAACTACACTCTATATCCACTTCAAACGAAGTTTATACTGACAGTGAAATCATCAGAAATGAAATCTTTTATTCATATATGATACAATATCTACAAGACCAAAATATATATATTGATCCTTTTTATAATAATCTTCTACAAAGTGCCTCACAAGAACTACATCAACTAGAAAACACTAGAAATTATCTAAAATATAAAGCTTACCATTTTACCATCATTTCCTGGTGTTCTATGTTTGTATATCTATTACTATTCAAATACTTATATCCTAAAAAGAAAATTATCAAATATTTTAGCCATCATATCATATTGATTTTTATGATCGGTTTATATGAAATTTGGTTATTCACAAACATTATCTTAAAATACGTTCCATGGAGTAAAGCTGAAATCGAATTGTATATCTTTAAATGTTTTTGGGCTAACACCATCTCTTACTATCCTGAACTTAAATGTATGGAAAATAATGTCACTATTACTTGTTAATTTTTAAATTTAGTTATTTACTATCTTTTAATATTGTTATAATATATTATGTCTTCTCAAGAAGAAATTCCATCAACAACAACACCACCACCTAAATTTAATCCCTCAACTTTTTTCAATAACCAACCCAGTAACTTATTTGACTTAATAAATCGATTAACAGGTAGAACAAAGCAAAGTATAAAGGGTGATGAAAAGACGCCACCTTATTATACAAGAGGAACAAGAGGTTTTATGGATTTTAATAAACTATCCACTAACGAAGCTTGGAGAGAATTGAAAGGATTCGATCCTTCTGATATTATTACTAAAATTAAAGAAACTATCAAACCAAAAATCAATAATGCTGATTCAATAGAAAGAGATATTAACCATACTATGGAGCAAGTTATGAAAGCATTTGAAGTTGATTTTGAAATACTTAAAAAGAAAAGTCAAAATATGTTCACAAATGAAGACAAAGATGAAGAAGAACTAACTGAAAAAGCATCAGAAACAACACTACAGGATCAAAATAATAAACTTTACATCAATGAATTAATACATAATTATATCTTTTATGAACCTAACAGTTTTAATACACCTCTTGAAAATGGAAATTATAGTGTTAATAATTATGATAGAGTTAAAGATGTCTTTATTAGTAAAATTAGAGAATTAATTCATTATTTGGAAGCATTTGACAACGAAGATAACAATAGAGCAATTACTACTTTAAGAATGATTGAAATGGATCAAGACAATATCAGCAAATTACAAACTTTATTTGATTTTGCACCCACATCATCAGACCCCACATCATCTGATCCAACATCATCACCACCTTCTGGCCGCAAAAATAGTCCAAATACTCTATTCACTGGACTTCTAAGTTCTGGAAATGACCCTTCAGCTGCTATACAAATTATGGATTTATTCAATTTTGCATACGATCAAGCTAGAGAATATGAACGTGAATGGTGCCAAGCAATGAAAACTATAGATGCTCTTGGAAAATATGAACAATTCGGCGGAGCATACGGAGGCGATGATGATGAACGTTATACACAAGATGATAGAATGGTTTATCATAATGACGATCAATCACAATCTGTACAAGTTAGAAATATTCCAGCAAGACCTAATTTACTTGTTCTAATACCTGCTATTATGATTAATGTTTTAGCTTTTATGACTGTATGGAATGCTGTTAGTAACATACGTGATGGCTTTATTACTTATCATCGTATGATGACAAATGAACAAGTTCCTTATATTCCAGATAGTCAAAATCCCACTGATGATATGAATAATTATTATTTAGCTGTACTATATGAATATATTGCTAATTATATTTGGAATGGTTTCACAAATTCTTTACAAAGACTCAATGCTGTTGCTACAGAAAGAATGCATTTAGTAGCACGTAACCTTGCACAAGAATCTACTTCTGCTTATACTTGGAGTTGGAACCAAGGTATAGGTAACTTTTTGATTAACGCAGCACGTGGAACTACTGGTACTCACTCAACACAAGCCGCTATGACACAACTTCGTCATGAACAACAGGTCATGATGGAAGAAAGTATCCATTCAATTAATCAATGGCAAGACAATTTTAGAATGAGTGTTGAACAAACTAGTAATTCTCTTATTATTGGTTTAAGTATTTTCCAAACCAGTACTTTAGTTATTTTAAATCAAGTTAATCCATACGCTGTTAATAGATACACTATTGCAGCTTCTATTGGTGCTTTAAGTAGTGTTTGGTCTACAGGTGGAACTCCATATGGTGCATTTTTATTACTATCACAAACTGGATTAACTATTTCAGGTATTAGAAATGCTATGTTAGGAAGACTTGATACTATGGTTCAAGCAGAACCTGTTACACCTTCAGCAACAGAAGAACCTGTGGTTCCACAACCACCAAGAACTTCACTTCTAGAATATTTTACAGGAAGTAATACATCTCCTGGTAGTTATGACGCATCTACTAGTGAAAATGACAGTAAAACTAGAAACTTTACATCAGCTCTTGATTTAATTCAAAATTATAGATCAGATAGTGATGAAGAAAAAGAGGATCAAAGATAATTTTTTATATTAATTCAATACATTAATATAAAAAATATACTAATTTACTTCGCTTTTTTTATCAATTGCTGTTGCATTTCGAATACTTCTTTTAACTTTATTCACTTTCTTTCCTTTGTTGTCTCCTGGGTTCAAGTTCATAATTACTTTGTGGAAATCATCAGCGGCTTTTGTTCCTGGTGCAGGAGGATTTTCTTTGGTCCATTGACCCACAAGACTATACTGTTCTTTGTTTAAAGTCTCAATTGCGTCTGATATTAGATCTTTATTTTCTCCATCTTTAACCCATTCACCATCTTTTACATAAGTTACAGCCCTTTTCGAATCTGATGTTTGAATTGGACGCTTCTCTGCCTCTAGTTTCTTCAAATTATTCGTTATTATTCTTGACATTCCTTCTGCCCATCCATTATTTCCTATGTATAACAAATCTTCCATCGTCATCTCTATACTCTTTGTGAACTCAGTTATGTTTATTGCATCTTTACATGTATCATTCAAGTAAAACTGAAGATTAAAGTGTTGGTTCACTATCACTTTATTATCATTAGTGAT
>Ga0163109_10001377_pt1 | contig 19196 bp, 18 predicted proteins | sample CRUFie1St13metaG_FD_108704 | JGI IMG/M metagenome (GOLD analysis project Ga0163109, IMG submission 108704) | Marine microbial communities from the Costa Rica Dome - CRUD Field 142mm St13 metaG | ecosystem: Environmental > Aquatic > Marine > Oceanic > Photic zone | place: Costa Rica: the Eastern... | reverse complement strand
TTTCTACCCATGTCACCTTTCATATCACCTTTTGTAAACTGATCAACATCTGTTGGAGTAAGTAACATACCTAAACTATCAATTACAAATAATACTTTAGGACGTTCTTCTTCAGCCATGTCTCTGTAATCATTCATAAACACACTTACAGTTTTAGCTACATCGTCAATCATAGACATGTTAAGTTTCAATAACTTACTTTCATCTGTATCTACGTCTAATGCATGTAACCATGCTTCATCAAGTGCGTTCTCTGAATCAATAAGAACTACAAATATTCCTTGTTGTTGTGCCGCTTTTACAATGTTACCTGCCGCAATGTAAGATTTACCTGCACCAGATTCTCCTGCAAAGACTGTAACTTTGCCTAAAGGAATTCCTTTGTTAAAGTCACCACTAACAAGATAGTTGAGTGCATAGTTGCCTGTTGAAATCCAATCAGTAGGATCGTTAAATCCTGCACTCATGCCTGTAATGGATTTCGTTAATTGTGTCCGAAACTTGCTCGGATCAAATGATTTTGCCATAATGCCTCCTAGTTAAAACCAATGTGGGGGATTTCTCCCCCACTGTAGATTAGTTGTTTTGTCTTGCTCTTATCATTGCAAGAATATCAGTTGCGTCACCTCCGCTTGCTTCTGCTTGTGCAGGAGCAGGTTGTGCTGGAGTTTCAGCAACTGCCGGCGCTGGTTCAGCAACTGGTGCTGTCTCAGTTACTGGAGCCGCCGCTGGTTGAGCCGCTGGCGCACTAGGTGCTGATGCCTTTGGATCACCAGTTCTTGCCGCCATGCCTGCTGGACGGAAGTATTGACCGAATTTATCCATGTCATATGCTTCTCCATCTACAGATGCTTCAAACATCTCTTGCATGACTTTTTGTTCAACTTCGCCTGGTTTCTTTGGAAGGAAGTCTGAAAGGTTAAACAAGCCGTTTGTGTTTACCGCTTGCATTTCAGCATCTCCTAATGGACGCTCTCTACGTGCCCAAGTTGATGTTGAATAGTCAGCATAGCCGCCTTTACTTGCTTTATTAAGACGGAAGTCTACACCAGCTGTATAATCTGTTGGCAATTCTTCCATATCAGGATCCATAAGAGCCTGTTTTATGATTTGGAAAATTTGTGGACCAATAATAAATCTACGAATTGGATTTTCCGGAGTTGAATCTTCACTTAACGGATTATCAGTTACAAAACCTTGGAATACGTATGAACGCTTCTTCCAATATTTACGACCCATATCCTCTAATGAAGGATCTTTAAACCAACCTCTAACTTCGTTTAGAATATTACAAGTGTCGCCATACATCTCCATACATGGGATTTGTACCTGTACAGGACGTGAATCAGTTTCACCTTTAATACCTTGGAAAGGAAGTTTAATTAGTAAACGTTCTACCCAGAAAAACGTATTGTCTTGATTGCCATCTGGCAGAAAACGTAACGTTGCCGTGTCGCCTTCTTTCATATTCCAGAATGGGTAAATTGCGTTATCACCACCGCCGCTACTATTGCCGCCTGTGCGTGATTCCTGTTCTTTGAGCTTTGCTCGAATTTCAGCTAATGATGCCATTTTATATGCCTCCTATTTGTTGCCTTTAGCTTTGTGCCTAGTTGTTTTGTACAGCACATATTAAGTACTATACGCTCTTATATAGCAGAAGTCAACCACTTTTTGCTATAAATTGGAAATTTTTTTAGTGAATGCCTGCTAGTGACTTCAAAGTTTCAACTTCTTCACTGTTATTCATCTTTACTTTATCCATAGCAAGATCTTTACGTTTTTTGTCGAAATGCTTTTTAGTATCTGGATCCATACCTGCTGGCGACTTACGAATATCACGTTCTAAGTCGTCTAAATCCATACTGTGACGTTTATTTTTTTCTTTGTCTGTTTCTTTTTCTTGCACTTGTGGCTCCATAGGTATCATTACCTCTTCATATTTTGATTTAATACGTTCTATGAATTCTTTTGCCATTTCAATTTTATCTTCACCGTAGTCTTTTTCAACCATAGTCAATACTGCTGTCTCGCCTTTTGGAAATGTACCATTTTCTTTATCAAATAGTGAAAGTATTTTTTCTGGTAAAGATACTTTTGGTTCTGGACGTTCATCATCTGAGCCATCACCTTTACCCATTGGTTCCATTTTACCATCAGGTGAAATTGCTATAGGCATATCTTCTTTATCTGAAAACTGTCCCATCATTTTTTCAAATGCAGATTCTATATCATCTGTTGTAGGAATATCTACAGTTTCACTATCCATTCCTTTTTTCTTTTTTCTAAGTTCTAAATATTCTTTGCCATCTGTTGCTACTAATCCCATTTTATCAGCATCAGCAGTAGATTGTTTGATATGCATCATTGGATATGTTTTCTTAACTTCTAATGTTTCAGGATCATATACTACACGCATGGTTCTATATTTTTCGTACTCTGATCTTTCATCCATACTTTTTATTTTTTCAACCCCAGGAATACTTTTACCTGTAAGTTTTTGATAACGCGAATTTATTTGTTTAGCCATTGCTTTATCTGTATTAGGATCGTTAAACATTTTTATTAACGCCTGTGCCTTTGGATCTGCATCGCCTTCACCTAATAAATCTTCCGGACCTAATTCTTTGACTGCTGATGCTTCGCTAACTAATCTATAAATGTATGGAAAAACATCTTTTAGTTCTTCGTTGAACTGTCTTATAGTAAGTTGATCAATCCAATCACCTGCAACATCTTCTGGAACTTCTTCTAATATTTTAGTTTCAAATGTTTTAACAGCTTCAGTATATGCAGTCTTTCTCTGGAGTTTCATTATTGTTTCTTTGACTGTGTTTACTCTATCATCTACAACATTCATGTATTGTGCTAGACCCTCGGCCATGACTCCGCTTCTAGACATGTATCTCATAAACTTACGTAGTTTGTTTAATTCTTCTGATAGGCCAACAATGTGTTTACCAAAGTCGTCGTATGGATTACCACCTTCGCTTACATGTCTTGCCATTGCTCTTGCACCATTGATGTGTCTAAATGGATACTTAAATCTTTCTCCACTATTATTATTTTCAATATAAATGCTTCCTATTTTTATATTTCTATTTTCTGCAACGCTATCAGTATGTTTAATTACTATCCTAGCATTGTCAACATCTTGATAACTTAATCTAGATGTTCCGTATAATTTTGATTCTGTCATGGTTCCTTCTCCAGAGGTATTGTTTTTTGATAAAAATTTGTAATCTCTTCTGTCTAAGTTTGTTTTTTGAATATCTCTAGTGTCAAAGTTTAATAGTCTTTTACGTGCAAATTCTCTTAATTCCTTTAAAAATGAAAACCAACTACTCTTAGTAGCATCTTGGCCGTCGTCAAAGAGTTTTTCGCTGTACATTACTGCAATGCTTTTTTCGTCTAAACTTATGCTAACTTTTTTGCCGTTATTAAATTCAAATTCAAAAAATCTGCCTTCTGCAGGGATATTTGTAACTTCTCCAGCTTCATTGCCTATGGTGACATTTTTGTACTTACCACGTATCTTAGAAAAAAGTTCTTCACTTATTTTATTCAAGTCTTTCATATTAGTATTTATCAATAGTTTCCGCTAACGAAGATAGGCATTGGTGGGTCATAATCATGTATATCTTCAGTTTGATTAAAGGTATTATATACTCTTGGATCCCAATCTTTGAGTACATCCATCATTCTTAATGCCAAAAGCGTGGCACTTATTAGATCATCATTGTGTCCTAATTTTGCTTGATAACTAGATCCTGTAGCAATATAATTTTTAAGTTCTGTTATCATAGGCTTGCTTTTAACAGCCATTTTATCATTTTCTATCATTGTCTTTAGTCTGCTACATGCAGTAACTTTTGTACTGTGAGTAGTGTTAAACCCTTTTCTAAATTTACGTACATGTCCTTTACGTATAGGTTCACTTACAAATAATCCAGGAATATTTTCTTCACCAAAATCATTAATTACAATAAGTGCGGCTTCACCTAATCCATTGTTTTCTACACTCCAGTATATAGATTGTTCGTTGTTAGTTTCTTTTTTTATGTAATCGCATATATCTTTTAATACTCTAATCTGTCCAGGTATTGCAGTTGTGTTGTGTTGCCATTCTGCAACTTGTTCGTAAGTGGGTAATTCAAAAACTTGTATAGCGGCATAGTCTCCTCCTGTACCCATTGAAGGATCTAAAGCCACTGCATATGTAAATTGATTAGTTGGTTTCTTGTACCAACGTGTCTGCCCCATGTTTAGCAAAGGACTTACACCTTCCATTGTTGCAAGTTTTATACTATTAATTAAAGTTTCATCAAATACTAAAAATTCGCACTCGTATTCACGTCTAAATCTTTCTTCGCCTATTCTTCCTAATTCTTCATCTTTCCATGCATCATCTCTATCAGGATGTTCACTCCAATGACACGTAAAACTACTAAATCCGTTTACACCTACTGCACTTTCATTTCCATGTTCGTCAAACTTTTGTTCAGCTTGTTTCCATATAGTAGCAAATGTATCCTCGTCTGAGTTTGGTGTACTTGTAATAATTGCACGACCACCTGTTGCTAGTGTAGGAGATATTGAAGTCCAAAAATCTTGTGCGATATTAGGTTGTACAAATGCAAACTCGTCACAGTATAATAATGAAATAGACATACCTCTACCAGTATTGCCAGTTGTAGTTTGACTTACTATTCTACTTCCATTTTCAAATTCTATTGTACCTTTGTTATAATTTATTACACCTGCACGTATATGATCAGGACACAATTCATATGCATATCTAATTCGTTGCATAATTTCTTGTGCACCAGTATATTTGTGTGCGGCAATCAGTACAGTTTGATCTGGTTGAAACATTGCATACCATAATAGATAAATGGCGGCACATGTAGTTTTGCCTGTTTGTCTAGGCAACATGTTAATATTAAATCTGTGATTATGATAACTTTCTAAAAGCCTACATTGATAATCGAACGGAGCAAACAACAACTTGCCCTTTACAGGATGTTGAATAAATGCAAACTTTTCTGCAAAATATAAGTATCCATTATTAGGATCCATACAAGACATTAGATCTTGTACTTGCTCTTCTGTAAAGGTTTCTTTTTGGTTGGCTTTTTTAGTTAATACGCCATCTAAACTCTTGCTCATGGAAATATTTAGTCAAGAAAATAGGGCCCTTAGGCCCTATTGAATTACGTTAACCGCAGTGTGCCGCAAATAGTTTTTCAAAGTCGCCTTTTTGACAACCATGACTTTTATGTACTTTTTTAAACATATCTTCTTTAGTACAACCGCTTGCGTTAAGTTTTTTCATCTCTTTTACACAGCCCATTTCGTCAAACTTTTCATCTTTATCATCTTCGTGATCTTTGCCTTCTGCCATTTTAGACATAAGTGCATCACGTAATTCATTTTGTAAAGTTTCCATTGCCATTGCATTGTCGCCTGGTTGAGCCGCTTTATACTGACCTTTTTCTCTATTGATACCACCTGATAAATCTTTTGTCATATACTGTGTATCTTTATATTCTTCGTCTGGTGAATTATCCCAATCTTCTCCTGCAACTTCTTCTGCAGGTCCACAACCGTCATCGTCCATCATATCTGGTCCGTCCATTGGTTTTGGTCCCATTGGTCCAACAATAGCTTTCAATTTACTCATTGGTGGATTTATCATATCCATGTCAACTGGTTTGGCATCTGGTGCTCCTCCACCTGTCATAATTTTAAGTAGACTTGCAACTTCGTCTGCATTTTCACCGCTCATAGAAATGTTCATATTTGCTTGTTCGTCAATTCTTTGCATTTCTGGAGCTGGTTCTGTTTTATCGATTGCTTTCTCTAGCTCATCTATTTTTTGTAGTATGTCTTTCATGTCAGCCTCCTATAACTGCTTTAGTGTTTTCAGTGGCGTCTATGTCTGCAGACTCACCTTTAGGTGCGCCATCCATTGGATCAATGTTGCGTTCCTTACGAGCAACTTCTAATTCTTTTAAAAGGTCCATTACTCTATTTCCAGCTACATGCTTTTGTGCATCTGGATCAGCCTGTTCCATTTCTAAAGTATCTAACTTAGACTCGTATGGTTCGCCACTTTTTGGTTCTTGGTATTTGTCTATTGGATGATCCTTAGTCCTAACAATAACATGATTAGGCTCACATGGGCAACAATTTTCAATATACTCTTCTAGAACTTGGGGGGTAGTAGGATAGTTAAGAGCTACTTCAAAGTATGTTACTTCCATGTTTTGTAATTGTGGAAAATCCATTGGACGTTCTTGTATTGGGGTTTTCTTGCCGTTGCTCATTGAAGATACTTCATATTTTGCTAAACAAGTTTCTAATGCATCAGTAAAGTTTTCTTCTAACTTACCAGCTATTCCAATTTTAAATTCATAAGTCTTTTTAGACTCTGTTAATATTTCTGTAAATGTTCCCATGTTCTGTACCTCTACTACTATTTATCTTTTTCGCTATTCTCAACTTGTCTTAATCGTTCTAGTAGACTGTTGCGATCTGCTACAATAGCACCATGTCCGTTAACAATTCCGCCTTCTTCTATAGGAGAATCTTTATCTAGTTTCTCTTTTTTAAGTTGTAATTCGATCATTTTTAATTTTTTATCTAATTTCGCAGTTTTGGCATCCAACGACGTTTTAAGCATCGATCCAGCCACTTCAAAAACCCTTCCACTGTATCTACTCTCCACATTCATGCCTAAATCCATTAGGTCTTCATAACTTTGTAAAGCTCTATCTGCAATATCATTTAACTCAGAATCAGCTTTTTCACCTAGTCCTTTGACGCTAGGTAATGCCGCCGCAATCTTGTCTAATTCGTCAATACTACGAATATTTTCTTTTTGTTCAACAAGTTCTTTTTTTGTATCTTTTGATAGATCTTCTTGGATAATTTCTTTGCTATCTGGTAAATCTAACAAGTCTTGTAACTTTTTGGTCATTGTGTTTCCAATATTAAATGCTACTATTATTTATCGTTTGCCGTTGTGAAATATGTCATTTTCTGTAATTACCCTAAAATAAATTCCTTTTTGCTTACAGTAATGTCTAGCGGCTTCCCATTTTGCTTGGTTTACAATAAAGTGTGCTTGATTGACTCTACTTCTACCAACTTTTTCTTTTAATCCTTGATTAGCAGGTTTCACTTCTATTACTTCAACATGTTGCTTGCCTTTTCTATCTGCATAAACAATAAAAAAGTCAGGCACATATATTGTTTGTTTACCAGTAAGTGGATTTCTATAAGGTATCTTTATTGCTTCGCTTGCCCATTTTGCAACACTGGGATGTTCGTCTAAAAACTTCATAAAAGCAAATTCCCAACTGCTTCTATATGTAGGCGTTCGACCACCCATATACTTTTCTTGATTCTTAAGGTTAAATTTTCCTTGAGCAAATCTTGGCATAGTTACACCACTATGTTTCTTGCTTCTTCTCTAATATTTTTCTCTGACTGAAAACCAAGAGAACTTGACTTAGGTCTATTGTTATTAAGTATTTCGCTAACAATACTGCTAATTTCTACATCACTTGCACCTTTTAGAGTATCTAGTAATGTAAAAACATTGATGTCATCTATCTTTGCTTGTTTAAGTAAAACAGTTGCTACTCCTACTGCACTTTGAGTGTCGAATCCTCTATTTTCAAAAAATCCTACAACTGAATCTACTTTGCTTGAACTATATGAAATTGGTTCAACAAAATAGTTGTCAAAAAATTGTTTTACATCATCTGCACTATCGATTGGTTTTAAATTTACACTAGTATTATTTTCAGCCATTAGTCTCCGCCTCCAAAACCGTCACTGAAAGATGTTCTTGCAAAACGTCTGTTTGCTCTTGCCGCTTTTCTTTCTGCAATTTGTTGTTGCAACGGTTTTCTTGATATACCTGTTCTCGTAGTTGATCCTCCACCTGTAGTTGTAGTTGTAGTGGTAGAAGAAGAAAATGATGTAGTGCTTGAACTTGCATAAGGATTACGTGATGGTTTCCACGGTGGAGGTTTTACAGGTGAACTTAGTACTTCATCTAAAGTTTTACCTGTACCTGGTACTAATGGTGTTGTCTTTACTTCAGGAACTGTTAAATCTCCAAATGCATTATACGTTGCACCATTGTTTGAAAAAGATTGATTTATTTTACTGCTGTATACAGATGAACGAGTATCTACAATTCCTCCGTTAGTTAAAATTGCATCATCATATCCGCCAGTACCTTTTGACTTATTAATATTTACTCCAGGTATTCCGCCTATACCTTCTTTTCTAATATTTCCTAATGCACCTTTTAGTACATTCATTCCTTCTTCACGCAAACCTTCTTTAGTTAAACTTTTAGCATTTTTAAATGTATTGATTGCACCTAAGGCTGTTCCTAAATTAAACTGTCCGCCTGCTATATCACCTAGTATGTCGCTTATGCCTCCAATTACACCTCCTTGTCCTAATAGACTTTGTGTTCCTCCTCCGCCTACTGATAATGGGCTTGGTGTTGTATCATAATGCTGTGTTCCAAATCCTTTTGGACTATCTTCACCAACAGGACCTCTGCTATAAAATACTGCTTCATATGCAACAGTGATTTGGTTTTGCATCATTCCTGCACTTTCACTTGCATCTACACTATCATGGGTTAGTCCAGTAATTAAAGGATTGACAAGTGTAAATGCTGTAAATTCTTTTCTAGACAATTGAAAAATTGTAATCTTATTAAAAAAGGGCGTCTGGTGATCATTATCTAAACCATATCTAAAATTTTGTGAAACAGGTGCACCATATGTATTTCTTGGAGCGTATGGAATGCTTTGTCCATCACTATTATAGTTACCATCTCTAAAATAGTATCTATAATATGCTTCCATTAATAATGTTGTAAGTCCTAAATTATCATCATGAAAAGTAATATTTACAGGATCATATTCTATACTTGTTTGTAAATTCTTTTTTCTATTGTACATATTTTTGGTTGTTGTTTGTACGCTAAATTTAGGAAGATCAGCCGCTTTTACAAGCATGTTTATTTCTTGTTTGTGTCTTTGATCTAGTTGACTTACACTGTTTAATGCTTCAGAACTTAATTCAAATACAGTGTGATATAAAAATTTGGATTTAGGTGCAAGACGAAATCCACTATCAGTAAACAGCCTAGCCGCATGTTGATAGTCTTTAAAAGTGCCGCCTGGATTTAAAGCACCGCGTAAAACATTATTCAAAAAACCATTTAATATGTTTGCCATACTAATATTTATCCTGGAAAGTAATGTGCGTATAAAATAAAAAAGGGGCCGATTAAAGACCCCTTTTTTTAAATTATGGCAATTGAGTTGGTATCTTAGATACCGCCGCCGCCAGTTACTAGACTATTAATAGTTCTACCAACTGCTGTACCAATTCCTTCACCTTGTGGTGTTTGAATTGCGTTGTCAAAGCGTATACTTAATGTAACTGTTACTGGTTCGTTTGCACTGTACGCTAATGAATTATAATTAGCATTTTGTACAAAACAGCCGTAAAGTTCAAATGTTTCTAGTGTGTTTGGAGTGTTTGCTCCGTTACCACCATCTAGTATTTCAATTCTTGTTAAAAATTTGTAGTCAATACCTGATGCCGCACCAGACTGTTCAAAGAAGTCGAACTGTTTCTGTAACTGTTCGCCAACTAGTCTTTGTACACTATTGTTTACATCTTCACGTAAGTTTAGTGTAATAGGCTCAAAGCTGTGTCTACCAGCTAGGTATGCTCTACTGTTGTATACAGGTATTTCCATTTCTTCAAATGTTACACTTGGGCGTGTTACATCAATTACCTGTTTTGTTAGTTCTGTTGTTGGTGTTGATACACCAAAGTTCTCAAGTGTCACTCTAAAGCGATACTGCAATTTAGGCATTAATAAGCCTTGTGTGCTTGCACTATTATCGCTTGCTAGTGGTACTGTAATTTTTGAGAGTGTTGATATTGCCATAATGTTTTACTCCTGTTACAAGTATTTATCATTTAATGAGCCCCATATTTCAGGGGCTCATTTTTGAATTATAAACCTGCTATCTCTCCTGTGTTTTTCAATCTCAATGGAATGTAAATGAATTCCACTGCTTTCACTGGTTCAATAGCTATGTCTAAGTATAGTTCATTTCTATCGATTCTAGCCGGTGTGTTGTTTGATTCATCACACACTACAATGTAGTCGTATAATGCTCTTGAACCTACTAACTCTAACATTAAACTTTCAGCCGCTTGCTTGATCTCATCACGTGTGATCTTATCGTTTGGCTCAAAGATGTAAGGTTTAGCAAGTTTATTAAGTTGACTACGTAGGTAGATAACCAATCTAGCAACGTTAATTCTATCCAATGCACTTGCATTTTTAGCTCTAGTCTTTTGACCAAATGCTACAATACCTGCGCCTGTTATGAATGTAATCGGGTTAACGTTGATTCCAAATAGTGTATCACGTTGACCTTCGTTCAACGCTACTGATACAAATTCTCCTTCGTTATCAATGTAACCTGTTGCTGTTGCATTTGTGATTCCACCACGTCTTGTACCTGCTGGTGCAAACCATGGAAACGAAACTTGATCGCTTAGTGCAATAGTTCTTAGCATCATGTGTGACGGTGGAACAACAACGTTGTTTCCTGCATTGTCACTTGTGAAGCCCCATGGATAGTAAACACCTAGGTATTCATCGCTTGAAACTAATCCGTCTGCATTATCTTCAACTGCAAGTTTAACATTTGTTCCCCATTCGTTGAGTGATGTTGCATCTGGTGTTAGTGTGCTTGGTGAGTCACCAACTATAAACGCTGTTAGTCCTCTATCAAAGTTTAGGCTAATCATTTCACCAATTAGTTCTGGATAACCTGGTGTTGCCATTACGTTGAATATGCGTGATTCGTCATCACGTATATCATCGTTGCTGTTAAGCATAGCCTGTAAACTTTGAACCACAACTGCTCTTTGAGCATTTTGACCAAAACGTCCTGAACCGTCGCCGTTATTAGCTGACTCAGTTACCCATCTATGTGGATAGTAGTTTGTCATAGGCTCGTCTGCATTGTTAGCTTCAAAGCGTCCGTTATCTGCTGTTACGTCAATGTAGTTACGTACAAATTTCTTAACATTAAATCCACTTCTACGTAAGTTCCATAATAACATACCTTTTGGATAAAGTGCAGGATCTGGTGCATCAAAATCTAAGAAGTTACTTGCAAGTAATTCTTTGATTGTACCTTCAGTGCTGTTAGCACCTGCTGTACCCCAACGTGCATCTGCAAATAGTATTCCGTCTTGTGTAGTTTGATCGGAAGTATCTACTACGATCCATTGTGATTTAGGACCACTCCATTTGTAAATTATTGGATATGAATCAATCATTGCTGTACTAATCCATAGATCGCCATTTTTAAGATCTGAACCATCTGACTGTGTAGTTGGTTCTGTTGCACTTACAATAGGACCATCTGGATCAGTCTGTTCTGCAGAGTTTGCACTATAGAATGGACTTGTTGAGTCTAAGTAACCAACCCAAGTCGTACCATTGTGTACCATAACATCTACTTCATCAACAACTGAACTGTACCAAAGTGTACCATCATCTGCCAATGCTGTAGGAGCATTTGCACTGTTAGTAGCTGTTAATACTTTCCAGTTTGTTGCAAGGAAGTCTGCACTTGTGTCGCCTGCTGGATTAGCATATAGGTTTGGTGTAGCACCTGTACCTGATGTACTAAAGCCTGCTTCTGCTAAATGACCGCTTGTGTCTTTTAATCTAAAGTCACCGCCAGTTTTATGTGAAATAACAATTCTGTTCAGTGAGTCAACACTTGCACTTACGTTTGTAAGTCCAGCACTGTTAATTGCACCTGCAATGTCATCTGCATCATCTGCGTCACCTGCTACAGATACACTTACTGTAACTGCACTTTGTAAAGTTGCATTTCCTACAATACTTTCTTGTATTGTAAAAGTTGCTGTACCTGACGAAAGTCCTGTGCTTATTGCACTTGACGTAATTGTTGTTGCTCCTGTTGCATTTCTTTTGTAAACTTTAAAATTTGCAACAAGGTCACTTGACTCTGCATCGTTATACTTGATATACAATGCGTCTGTTGTTAGGTTAGCGCCTCCGCCTGCCTTGTCTAAGTTGAATAGTGCAGTTGTGTTATCTGAAAAGATTGATACATCTCTACTATCCCATAGTTTTGTTGCATCATTCCAAACTTTGATAGCCCATTTTGCACCTTTGTTTGGACTTGTTGTTTTAATCCAAACACTTCCAGTTGGACGTGGAGTTGAGTCGTTTTCACCAAACAATGGAACACTTGTATGAGGGGCAATATTCAATTCAGGTGCGTAGTAAGTTCCTGCTACAATACCCATGTCTCCCATTAGACCGGTACCTTCTGCAATCACTACATTTGCGCCTGTGCTGAATATTCTTAAAATATCGTTTGATGAATCTACGTCTGCTGTAACTCCTGCAATAGCCGCGCCATTAATCGCCGCCGCCGCCGCTGTTGCATCTGTACCAGCTGTTGTTACTGTTGAACCGTTAATAGTCATGTCAAAGCCTGAAGTAGTTGTTGCGCCAGCAGTACCTGATACTGTAGCCCAACTTGCTTTCCAAGCACCTGACCCAACTTCGACCCATGCTCCTGAGCCGTTTTTGTAATACATTTTTTGTAATGTAGTATCTGCTGTAACTGCATAGTCGCCGATAGCACCCACTGATGTTTTTGGTACTCCGCCGTCTAATTTTGTTGCATCAGTTATTACTAATGGAGCATTGTAAGTAAAGCTCTGACCGTTTGCACTGCTTCCTGCCGCTCCATTCCATTCAAACAAACCATAGATAGTACTTGCTGTATCTACCCAGTAAGTTCCATTTGCTGGATTGCTAGTTGGAGCGTCTGCACTTGCTTTTATGCTGTCTAGGTCAATACCTGCTCTTACAACATATGCTCTGTTGCTGACACCTAGTAAAGAGTAAGCCGCTTGTAAACCATACTCGTTTAGCTCACCTCCGTGTATTGGATTATTATTACTATCAGTATAGAATAATGGTTCTCCGAATGTTTCTACTAGATCTCTTTGTGATGTAATCAGGAATGGTTTTCCTGCGTTTTTCGCTTGTGTACCTGGTGCTGTCCCTGTGCCAGACCCATTCTGTTTATCCTGGGCCGATGCGACAAAGATCATAGGTACGGTGCCGGGTTCGGCTGGCGTGTAAAAACTTTCGTCAATTACCTTAACCTCAACACCTGGTGATGATAATGCCATAATCATTTCTCCTTCAAAATAAGTGTTCTATAATGTATTTATTCATTTTTGATAAAGAACACCTGTAATAGTACCAGAAAAAGGGACCAAAAAGGTACGGTAAATACAATATGAGACCACTATGTGTATGCAAACAAAGACCAGCGGCTATAAACTATCGCAAAGGTAACAAAGTCTATTACAGACGTAAATGTGAAACTTGTTTAAAGCACGGGCGAGTAGGCTATGGTATTCCTCAATGGAAACTAGCCGGTTATGTGAAAAAACAACAATGTGAAAAATGTGGATTCAAAAGTAAACACAACGAGCAATTTGATGTGTATCATATAGATGGTAATTTAGAAAATTGCTTACCTAATAACTTAAAAACTATATGTGCTAATTGTCAACGTATTATGCAGAAACTGGGTGTTTCTTGGAAACAAGGCGACCTTTTACCTGACTTTTAAGTTCCTCCATTGTACCAATATTATCTACTACTTCATTAAAAGCAACGTTAGCCCAACGCCATTCTGATTCGTGTACATCTTGAGGTTCGACACCTATATCCTGATACATTCTAAACCAAACAGGATCTCCGCCTCTTCGTACACGCCAAACTTCACCATATATGCTTTTTAACATATTTGCTTCATTAGGAAAACGTACATCAGGAATAACAAAATTTGTTGTTGGATTGTTAACTATTTCTTTTTTAATAACACTGACCCATATACCGTCATAAAATCCTTTACGCATACATTCAGTACCAAATTCCTGTAAAATTAACCTAGGAGTAACTGTTCTTCCAGTTTCTTTTGTCCAAAACGTGTCTACTGTTTCACGCCATTCCCTGCTGTCATCTGTATCACCTTCTAATGCTTGTCTATCCCAGCCAAATACACTTGCTACACCATCTTTTAATTTATCAGCAAAACTTATCTTCTTGAAGCCGTGATCACTAACAAGGATATCAGCAACGGTTCCTTTACCACTACCTATCAATCCACATATTCCAATAACTTGCCTCATACTTTTAACTCCGATGTACCTTCACCTACTGTACCTCTAGCAAATAAATTAAATGCTAGACTATATCTTGGTGTATCTGTTTCGTTTGGTGTTACCATATGTTCTAAATGACTTGGAAAAATCACTATGTCTCCTTCTGTTGGTGTTATATAAAAATCATTAGTATTCCATTGATTTGTTTCGCTATATTTTACTCTAACAGTATCATGAAACAAATTATAATATAAGTGAGATTTTTGAAACACAATATCACCTGCTCCGGGTGCATTTTGCATATAATAAACTCCACTTAACATTGCATTACTATGCCAATGCGTTGTATTATATTCTCCTTTATTGTGTCTGTTAATCCAGCTGTTTTGTAATTCAAATGTTACGTCTTTAACTTGTAACTCTTCATAGATAAATTTGTTACATTCTTCTAAAATTTTATCCTTAAGTTTTTGCAAAGGTTTTTCATTTAAAATATATTTGTTGCCTGTATGATCATGTCCTGCCGCTTCATGTGGATAATCTAATTTGTACATCCACTGTTTTGTCATTTCATTTACACCGCCAATATTTTTATAATATAAAGGGATAGGAAATAAACCTGTAGTACTCATATATTCAACCTCACTGAATTTTCTCCCAATGTACCTTTAGGAAAATAATTAAATGCCAAACTGTATCTATCTTGTTTATCTTCACTTTTAGCTACTTGATGTTCTAAATGGCTTGGAAAAATTAAACAATCTCCAGTCATAGGCTGAACAGTCCACGAACCAGTAGTATATTGTGACCAATTATCATTTGTATTTGGTCGTACATGTTCCGGAAAAGTATTAAGATGCTGTCTATTCTTTTTAAATGTAATAGGATTAGCAGTTGGTCCGATATCAGGATAATATACTCCACTTACTAATGCGTTTGCATGATTGTGTAATTCTATATCACTACCTGTATTCATTTTGTTTATCCAACTTGTAGTCAATACAAATTCTGTTTCATCTGTTACATCACAGATTGTATAAACAAAATGATCAACTGCCATTTTAATTAAATTTTGTAAATTTTGTAATTTTGATTGACGTAAAACGTCAAAGCCTCTTTCCCAAGGATTTAATTCTTCTTCTCCAGAGTATTGTGCTACAGAATTTGTAGGATATTCTAACTTTTTAAGCCATGCTAGAGTAATTGGATCTAGTGGTCCGATATGAGTCTTTAACAATGGAGTGGAAAATAGAGGTGTAATTTCATAGTGCATAGTAAAACTATAACACCATATATTCTATTTGTCAAGTATTTTTTAACCTATTGTAAAGCCGTATCCCATACCGCCTGGTACTGCTGTGCTAACTTCTGCTTCAAGTTTTTCCATTTCGGCTTGTGCTTCTGCTTTCAGTGCATCACCATTTAACGCACTACCACCTTGAGGGCCTGCTATCTGTGCAAATTTACTACGTGCTTCACCTAACATATACTTACACGTAGCAAGTGTATAATCTTTAATCCATTGACGAGCTAGATAGTCTTCTAGTAATTGTTCGTCAGGACGATAATTGTAGGCAAATAAAAGTAATGTTTCTTCTGCTCTTGGTCTTTGTAATAATGTAAGTTCTTTAGTAGTTGTATTCCATTTAAATTCAATGAAAGAACCAAACATACGTCCTACAAGTTCTTGGTATTGACTAAACAAATCATAGGTTGCAAGTCCGCCCATGTTAGATGAACTTAACAAGTATGTATTTGTGTATGCGAGGTTGAATGGTTCAAATAATGTTCCACCATCGCCACCACCTGAACGTGAACCTATTGAACGTCTAAATAATCTTCTAACTTCAATTACGTTTTGTGGAAGAACATATGTATTTTGATCAATAACAGTTGGCATAAAAAGATAAGATTCTTCAACTGAATTATCAGATCTTTGTCTAAATCTTGTTAGTGCTTTGTCCAATGCTGTTTCATAATGAGCTGGATCTAGTTCTACATCGATCATGCCACCACCTAACATGGTGTAAACATAATCATATATCTCTTGCTTTTTAGTTGCTAATGTTGCCATACGAAGTTTCTCCACTAGTATTTATCGTTACGATAAATATGTATATGCCAAGACTATCTTTATACAAACCAGAAAAAGGCAAGGATTACACATTTTTAGACAAACAAATCCTTGAAATGTTCACAGTAGGTGGTACAGATATACATGTACACAAGTACCTTGGAACTAAAAATCCAGAAGAAGCTGATGCAACTGCTGATCAGCCACGATATGATGCTGTGAAAGAAACAAATATACAGGACATGCTATTTTTAGAAAATAGGGATAGAAAATATGATCCAGATATCTATTCAATGAGAGCAATTTATAATGTACAAGACATTGATTTTGATTTAAGTCAATTTGGATTATTTTTACAAAATGATACATTAATGATGACTGTGCATATAAACAGTAGTGTTAAGACACTTGGTAGAAAAATTATGAGTGGTGATGTAATTGAATTACCACACCTAAAAGATGAGTATGCACTAAATGATCATACTGTTGCACTGAAACGCTTTTACGTAGTCGAAGACGTAAACAGAGCCGCAGAAGGATTTTCACCAACTTGGTATCCGCATTTATATAGAATGAAATTAAAACAAATTGTTGATTCACAAGAGTTCAAAGATATACTTGATTTACCAGCAGAAGAAGGTTCAGATAATTCACTTAGAGATCTACTTTCAACATACGATAAAGAGATGCAAATTAACAATGCAGTAATAGCACAAGCAGAGTCAGATGCGGCAAAGGCAGGATATGACACTAGTAACTATTACACTTTAGCAACAAATGACGATGGCACAGTTGCATTAAGCACTGCTGACGAAACAGAAATTGATGCAAGTAGTGTAGGTAAAAATGCAAGCGATGTCCATGAAACACCTAACAGAAATGGTTATCAAGGTTATCTATTAGGTGACGGAATACCACCAAATGGTGCTCCATATGGTATGGGTATACAGTTTCCTAACCAACCAGAAACAGGCGATTACTTTTTAAGAACAGATTTTTTTCCAAAACGTTTGTTCAAATATAAAGGAGATAGATGGGTGAAAATGGAAGATGATGTACGTATGACACTTACGAATACAGATACAAGAGGTACACAAAAAGGTACGTTTGTAAACAATACAAAAGAAAGCACAATAGGTGGAGATCAAGTAAAAGAAAGACAAAGTCTATCTAAAGCACTTAGACCAAAGGCAGATAATTAATGCAACATTTTTACGATGCACAAATAAGACGTTATGTTACACAAATGGTGAGACTTTTTAGTAACTTCTCTGTCAAAGATGGTGATGGTATATTAAAACAAGTTCCTGTCATGTATGGTGACTTAACTAGACAAGTAGCAAACATAATAAGAGATAACAGCGAAAATAAAATTCCAACTGCACCTAGAATGGCTGTTTATATAACAGGTTTAGAGATGGATCGTACACGCACAAGCGACAGTAGTTATGTAAACAAAGTAAACATTAGAGAACGTGCCTATGATGAGAACGATAATGAGTATTTAAATTTTCAAGGAAAAAATTATACAGTAGAACGTTTACAACCAAGTCCGTACATTTTAAGAATGAGCGTAGATGTTTGGGCTACAAATACTGACCAAAAATTACAAATAATGGAACAAATTTTAATGTTGTTCAATCCAAGTTTAGAAATACAAACCACAGATAACTATATAGATTGGACAAGTTTATCAGTAGTGAATATGGAAGGCATAACATTCAGTACAAGAACCATACCTGTAGGTGTAGACAGTGAAATTGACGTTGGAAAATTTGACTTTAGTACACCTATATACATAAGTCCACCTGTGAAAGTAAAGCGTTTAGGTGTAATTACAAATATTATTACAAGTATTTTTGATGAAAGAGCAGGTACTATTGACTTAGGATTAAGTATGCCCGAACTAAACAAACACGACGATAGTATTGTTCCTGGTGAGGACAAAAAAGACACAAAAACATTTGGCACCAATGCAAGTATCGTTGCTACTACACATAAAAACTATGACTTATATGTAGACGGTAATATAATACAACTGGTGGATAAAGGTAGAGTGGGAAGCACTAATTGGCGAAATGTTATAGACACATATCCAGGCCAATATCAAGATGACATAAGCAGAGTGTATATAAGAACACTTTCTAATGACCAAGAAGTTACAGGTACAATAAGTATTAATCCTAATAATGAAACAGAAATGATTGTAAACTGGGACACAGATAGCTTTCCAAGTAATTCAATTATTGAAGGTCCAGCTAGGCATAATAATCAATGGACTACTATTGATTACGTAGTTGACCCAACAAAAACTCCGCCCACTAATATGAAAGGTGTTGGCGCAAGAATACTTTTACTAGATAGTATAGGTGATTCAGGTAATACTGATGGTCCTGATGCATGGAAAAACGGAAATGGCACTGATTTCTTAGCTGATAAAAATGATATAATAGAATGGACTGGCAGTGAATGGCAAATAGTCTTTAATGCTAGTGAAACTACAGATATAACACTTACAACTAACCTTAATACAGGCATCCAATACCGCTGGGATGGTGAAGAATGGTTATTATCTGTAGAAGGAGTCTATCCACAAGGCACCTGGCGTGTCAGCCTTAACGGCTAATTATTTACATGAACAAGATTATTTGTAGTGGTACACTATTTTATTGTGTATCTACTAAGCGTTATTTGTTATTGCATAGAACATCAGGAAAAGCAAAACAAGTTTGGGGCTTAGTAGGAGGCACAAACGAAACTAGTGAAACTCCTTGGGAAGCATTAAAAAGAGAAATAGTAGAAGAAATAGGGACCACACCTC
>Ga0163109_10001376_pt1 | contig 19197 bp, 13 predicted proteins | sample CRUFie1St13metaG_FD_108704 | JGI IMG/M metagenome (GOLD analysis project Ga0163109, IMG submission 108704) | Marine microbial communities from the Costa Rica Dome - CRUD Field 142mm St13 metaG | ecosystem: Environmental > Aquatic > Marine > Oceanic > Photic zone | place: Costa Rica: the Eastern... | reverse complement strand
CTCCACGAGTTAGGTGGTGTTAATCAAGAGATAGAAGAATTTAAAAACACTCTTGAAGAAGAATATGGTTCTATAAATATAAATGTTGAAGATGGCACCTACACTAAAATAGAGAAAGAAGAAGAAAAAGAAGAAGCTGTAGAAAATGCCTAGTGTAATTAGAAAAATTAGTATTGGTTCTGATTACAAAAACGATGCAATGCATTATTCACTAGGTCAAGAAGTATATGGTGGTCATATTATAGAAGCTATATTAAGCAACGAAAAAAGCGGGGAGTATTCTATTTATATAAAAAAGAATGACGAAGTTTTACCTTGGAAAAGGTTTAATAGCCAAATGGCTATCGCTGTAGAGTATGATTTAAAGTACTAATGAAAAGCTTATATAATTTTATTATCAAACCTTACAAGGCTAGGTATGATAATGTTAGGCAAGTAGGTGATAAAGAACTTATTATAAATACTGGTATTGAAGATCATAAGTTTGTAAGTAAAAAAGCAGTTGTTGTTTCTACTCCAGCTGCTTTTGATACAGATATAAGATGCGGAGATACGGTGTATGTTCACCATAATATTTTTAGAAGGTATTATGATATGAGGGGTAAAGAAAAAAACTCATCAACCTTTTTTAAAGATGAACTACACTTTTGCAATTTAGACCAAATATACATGTATAATCTAAAAGCTCATTTAGATTATTGTTTTGTAAAACCTATTTTAAATAAATCAAATCTAAGTGTAGATAAAGAGAAAGAGTACTTTGGTGTACTAAAGTATTCTAATAAGTCCTTAGAAGCTGTAGGATTGAAACCTGGTGACCTTGTGATGTTTACGCCTAACTCAGAGTTTGAATTTATTATAGAAGGCGAACGCCTTTATTGTATGAAATCTAATGATATAGCCGTAACACATGAATACGAAGGAAACGAAGAAGAAAATAATCCAAGCTGGGCAAAAAGCAGTTGAAGAGTTAATTAAAGTAGCAAAAGAAAAAATAGTAGATTCAGATGATGATGTATCAGCTGATAGATTAAAAAATGCTGCTGCTACTAAAAAATTAGCTATATTCGATGCTTTTGAAATATTAACAAGGATACAGCAGGAGGAAGAGATGTTAAGTGAAAAGCCTAAAGATAAAAAAGAAGAAAGATCATTTAGGGGATTTGCAGAAGGGCGTAGCAAATGAGTTACGAGCAAACTCTATGGAAAGAGTTAAAAGATGTTGTAAACCCAAAATTATTATCTAAAAATAATAGATATAAAAAATGGGAGTATGGTTATAACCCTGATTATGACTTTGTTGTAATTAGTAAAACAGGTAAGATTGGACAGATCATTGAAATTCAAAATCTCAGGATTGCTTTACCAGCAGTCGATAAACCGTTTAAACGAAGCGAAAAGCAAAAGGAACAATATTGGGAAAAACAAGAATACCCAAAAGAATTAGCTAGAATAAAAAGTAGATTTGATTGGGATGAATATCCTAATGACTTCAAAGAAAAATGGTACGATTATATAGATGAAGAATTTAAGTATAGGTCAGATGGCTACTGGTTTTATAATAACGGTATGCCTACTTACATCACTGGTACTCATTACATGTATTTGCAGTGGTCAAAAATCGATGTCGGAGCTCCGGATTATAGAGAAGCAAATAGACTCTTCTTCATATTCTGGGAAGCCTGTAAGGCTGATAACAGATGCTATGGAATGTGTTATCTTAAAAACAGACGGAGTGGTTTCTCCTTTATGTCATCAGCGGAGCTTGTTAATCAAGCCACAATATCTTCAGATGCTAGATTCGGTATCTTATCAAAATCTGGAGCAGACGCTAAAAAGATGTTCACAGATAAAGTTGTACCAATATCCGTTAACTATCCGTTTTTCTTTAAACCAATCCAAGATGGTATGGATCGTCCAAAAACCGAGCTCGCATATAGGGTGCCGGCTTCGAAGCTTACTAGAAGAAAACTCGAGTCCAATGAGAAGCTTAGAGAACTGCAAGGATTAGACACTACTATTGATTGGAAAAACACAGGAGATAACTCTTACGATGGTGAAAAACTAAAACTACTATCACACGACGAATCAGGAAAATGGGAAAGACCAGACAATATATTAAACAATTGGAGAGTTACAAAAACTACACTAAGATTAGGATCAAGAATCGTAGGCAAGTGTATGATGGGCTCAACTTCAAACGCTTTAGATAAAGGTGGAGACAACTTCAAAAAACTATACGAAAGTTCAGACGTTACAAAAAGAAATAGAAACGGACAAACTTCTAGCGGACTCTATTCTCTTTTCATCCCTATGGAATGGAACTACGAAGGATTCATGGATACTTTTGGATCACCTATATTCACTACGCCAAAAAATAAAACAGTCGGAAGAGACGGTGTTGCAATTACAATCGGAGTAATAGAGCATTGGGAAAACGAAGTAGATGGTTTAAAACAGGATCAAGACGGTTTAAATGAATACTATCGACAGTTTCCAAGAACAGAGCAACATGCTTTTAGAGATGAAACTAAAAACAGTTTATTTAATCTTACTAGAATATACGAGCAAATAGACTACAACGAAGAGATTAATAACACTACTACTACAGGTAGTTTTATGTGGGAAAATGGTATTAAAGATACTAATGTTAAATTCGTGCCAAATAAAGATGGTAGGTTTAATGTTTCTTGGGTTCCACCTAAAAACTTACAAAATAAAGTGATTATAAAGAATGGTGTTAAGTATCCTGGAAATGAACACGTTGGAGCATTTGGTCTCGATAGTTATGATATTTCTGGTACTGTGGACGGTAAAGGATCTAATGGATCTCTTCATGGACTGACTAAATTTTCCATGGAAGATGCACCACCAAACCACTTTTTTTTAGAGTATATAGCTAGACCTCAAACAGCTGAAATATTTTTTGAAGAAATACTTATGGCGTTACACTTTTATGGTATGCCAATACTCGCTGAGAATAACAAACCAAGGTTTTTGTATTATTTAAGACGTAGAGGTTATAGAGGTTATTCAATGAACCGTCCTGATAAAGTTTGGAATAAGTTATCACCAACAGAAAAAGAAATAGGTGGTATACCAAACACAAGTGAAGATATTAAACAAGCGCACGCTGCTGCTATTGAATCTTATATAGAAGAACACGTAGGTGCTTTAGAAACAGGTATGGGTGATATGTATCACCAAAAGACATTAGAAGACTGGGCAAAATTCAACATTAATAATAGAACTAAACACGATGCTTCGATAAGTTCTGGTTTAGCTATTATGGCTTGTAACAAAAACAGGTATGTACCAGTTGCAAAAAGACAAGTTAAGTCTATGAACTTAGGCATTAAAAAATATGATAACAGTGGTTATATTTCAAAAATAAATAGATGATAAATACTAATTATAACAGTTCATTTCCTGATCAAGTTGTTCCTGATGCAGAGAAAGCTACTTTAGAATACGGGTTACAAGTAGGTAGAGCTATTGAAGGAGAGTGGTTTAGAAACGATAGAGGAGCTTATGATAGGTTTAACACCAACTACAACAACTTCCATAGACTTAGATTATATGCAAGAGGTGAACAATCTGTTCAAAAATATAAAGATGAACTTTCTATTAATGGTGATTTATCTTATTTAAACTTAGACTGGAAACCCGTACCAGTTATACCTAAGTTTGTTGATATCGTTGTAAACGGTATGTCTCAAAGAAATTATGAAATAAAAGCATTTGCTCAAGACCCTGAATCTATAATGAAAAGAACTAAGTATGCTGAAGCCATACAAAGGGACATGATGCAAAAAGAACTCATAAACCAAATACAACAAGTAACTGGTTTAGATGTTTCTAGATCTCAAGGTGTTGGTTTAGAAATGGAAAGTGAAGAGGATTTACAGTTACATATGCAAATGGATTATAAAGAATCTATTGAAGTAGCTGAAGAAGAAGTTATAAATAATGTATTAGCAAGCAATAAATATGATTTAACTAGAAGAAGATTAAATCAAGATTTAACTATATTAGGTATTGCTGCTGTTAAAACAGACTTTGATAGATCAGAAGGAGTTACAGTTAAATATGTTGATCCTGCTAGTTTAGTGTATTCTTACACAGATGATCCTAATTTTGAAGATATATATTACGCAGGTGAAGTAAAAGCTATTAGCTTGCCAGAGCTTAAAAAGCAATTCCCATATTTAACAGCTGAAGAATTATCTGAAATACAAAAGTATCCAGGTAATCAAAACTACACTAGAAACTGGAGTGGTAGATATGACGATAACACTGTGCAAGTATTATATTTTGAATACAAGACTTATACTAACCAAGTATTTAAAATAAAAGAAACTTCTTCAGGACTTGAAAAAGCATTAGAAAAAACAGACAACTTCAACCCACCTGAAAGCGAAAGCTTTAAAAAAGCATTTAGATCAATAGAGGTATTATACAGCGGAGCTAAAATACTAGGTCACGAAAAAATGTTAAAGTGGGAGATGGCAGAAAATATGACTAGGCCAAATGCTGACACTGTTAAAGTTAACATGAACTATAACATCGTAGCTCCTAGAATGTATAAAGGTCGTATAGAATCAATTGTAAGCAGAATAACTGGTTTTGCTGATATGATACAACTTACACATTTAAAACTTCAACAGGTGATGTCTAGAATAGTACCTGATGGTGTTTACATGGACATAGATGGTTTAGCAGAAGTAGATCTTGGTAATGGAACTAATTATAACCCAGCTGAAGCATTAAATATGTATTTCCAAACTGGTAGTATAGTTGGTAGATCAATGACTCAAGATGGTGACTTAAACAGAGGTAAAGTTCCTATACAAGAGTTATCTACATCAAATGGTATGGGTAAAATACAAGGTCTTATACAGACTTATGAGTACTACCTTAAAATGATTAGAGATGTAACCGGACTTAATGAGGCAAGAGATGGTACGTTACCAGATAAACAATCATTAGTTGGTTTACAAAAGTTAGCTGCTGCTAGTTCTAACGTAGCTACTAGACACATATTACAAGCTAGTTTATATTTAACTCTTAGGTCTTGTGAAAATATATCACTGAGAGTTGCAGATGCTTTAGAGTTTCCATTAACTAGACAAGCTTTAGCGTCAAGCATATCAAGATACAACGTAGGTACTTTAGATGAGTTGTCAAAGCTAAACATGCATGACTTTGGTGTTTTCTTAGAACTAGAACCTGACGAAGAAGAAAAACAAATATTAGAACAAAATATTCAAATAGCTTTACAAGGTGGTCAAATAGATCTTGAAGATGCAATAGACATTAGAGAAGTTAAAAACTTAAAATTAGCTAATCAAATGTTGAAGAAGCGTAGAAAAGATAAAGCCGCTAGAGATCAACAATCACAACAAGCTAATATACAAGCACAAGCCCAAGCTAATGCTCAACTAGCCGAACAAACGGCAATGGCAGAAGCTCAGAAGCAGCAAATATTAACAGAGCAAAAACTTCAACTTGAAAAAGCTAAAAGTGATTTTGAAGTTCAAAAGATGGAAAGAGAAGCTCAAGTTAAAATGCAATTGATGGAGCAGGAGTTTAATTATAACATGCAATTAACTCAAGCGCAAGGTCAAGCTAAAAAACAAGCTGAAGAGTTTAAAGAAGATCGTAAAGACGAAAGAACTAAAATACAAGCAACACAACAATCAGAGTTAATAGATCAAAGAAAGAATGATTTATTACCTAAAAACTTTGAATCCGCAGGTAATGATACATTAGGCGGATTTGGACTAGAGCAATTTGGCCCTAGATAATTATTAACTATTATATTATATTATGTCAAAAGAAGAAGTCAAACAAGAAGGTGACTTTAAAATTAAAAAGAAACCTGGTAGACCTAGAAAATTAAATAAAAAAGATGAAACTATAAAAGTAGATTTATCTAAAAAAGAAGAGGATAAAAAAGAAGAAAATGCCGTTCAAGAGCAAACAACAAATGAAGTACCTGTTCGCGACGAATCCCCAGTTAGCGAAGAAGTTTCTAAAGAAAACGTCAAAGAAACAACTGAAGAACCTACCGAAGAGAAAAAAGAAGAAGTAGCTTCTCCAATACAAGAGATAACTGAAGAAGAAGAAAAGGTTGAAGAAGAAGTAAAAGAAGAACCAGTGGTTGAAGCGAAACAACCTGAAGTTAACTTACCAGAAAACGTAGAAAAGTTGGTTAAGTTTATGGAGGAAACTGGTGGAACATTAGAGGATTACGTTAGATTAAATGCTGACTACTCAAATGTAGATAATGATACATTATTAAAAGAATATTATAAACAGACAAAACCTCATTTAGATATGGAGGAAATTAACTTCTTGTTAGAAGATAATTTTTCATATGATGAGGAGATGGATGAAGAGCGAGATATAAGAAAGAAAAAACTTGCTCGTAAAGAAGAAATTGCAAAAGCCAAAAGCTTTTTAGAGGAAACAAAGAGTAAATATTACGATGAGATCAAGTTGAGACCAGGCGTAACTCAAGACCAACAAAAAGCTATGGATTTTTTCAATAGATATAACGAAGAACAAAAAACGGTTCAAGAGCAACATAATAGGTTTAAGTCTAGTACTAAAAACTTTTTTAACCAAGAATTCAAAGGTTTTGATTTCAACGTTGGTGAAAAGAAGTTTAGGTATGGAGTTAGTAATACTGAAGATGTTGCAAATAGCCAATCAGATCTAACAAACCTAATCGGGAAGTTCTTAGATAACAAAGGTGAAGTGAAAGATTTTAAGGGTTATCATAAAGCCATATACGCGGCACAGAACGCTGATACTATAGCTAATCATTTTTATGAGCAAGGCAAAGCCGATGCTGTTAAAGATATGATGGCTAAATCTAAAAACATAAGTAACAAACCAAGAGCTACGTCTAGTGGTGATGTATTTATAAATGGAATGAAAGTAAAAGCTATATCTGGAGTTGATAGTTCTAAGTTAAAACTGAGAATAAACAAAAAATAAAACTTAAAATTAAAAAAAATGGGAACATTAACTAGTAATTCACCTGGTTTAAATCCTGCACCTATAAAAGGGCAAGCTTTAAACAGTAATTACCTAAGCTTCACTGGTGGAGCAAATGATTTCGCTCAACAATATCTTCCTGAATTGTATGAAGCGGAAGTAGAAAGATACGGAAACCGAACTATTGGAGGTTTCTTGAGAATGGTAGGTGCGGAAATGCCTATGTCTTCTGATCAAGTAGTTTGGTCTGAGCAAAATAGACTTCACGTTTCTTATAAAACAGCTGCTATTGGCGGTGCTGGTAATCACGATAAAATCGACATTACAGTTCCTTCAGGAAAAGATTGTGCTATAAAAGTTAACCAAACTATAGTTGTTCAAGGAGCTAACGGTGAAATGACTGCTTTAGTTACCGCTGTACCTGCTAATACAGGTTCACAAACTACTATTCAAATAACTTGTAAGCCTTATACAAATGCTGATTTTGTTGCTGGTACTGATGGTTTATTTACTCAAAGTGAAGCTGTAGCTGTATTTGTATATGGTTCTGAGTATGGAAAAGGATCTAATCCTACTATTAGTACTTTAACTCCTTCTTTTCAGCAATATAGTAACAAACCGATTATCTTAAGAGATGAATTTGAAGTTAACGGTTCTGATACTGCTCAAATTGGTTGGGTTGAAGTTGCTACTGAAGATGGTGCTTCTGGTTACTTATGGTACTTAAAAGCTGAGTCTGAAACTAGATTAAGATTTGAAGATTATCTTGAAATGTCAATGGTTGAAGCTGAGAAAAAATCAGGTAGTTCTACTGTTACTGTAGATGGCTCTGAAGGTTTATTTGCTGCTATTAAAGATAGAGGTCAAATTATGGATGGTTTTGGTGCTGCTGGTACTGGCACTGGAGCTGTTGCTGATTTTGATAAAATTCTTAAACAACTAGATAAAGAAGGTGCTATCGAAGAAAATATGCTTTTCTTAAATAGAGAAATGGCTTTAGACTTTGATGATATGTTAGCTCAGGTAAACGGTGGCTATGCTGGAAGTAGCCCAAACTTAGGCGCTTCTTTCGGATTATTTAATAACGAAGAAAGCATGGCATTAAATTTAGGGTTTGATGGTTTTAGAAGAGGCTCTTATGACTTTTATAAGACTGACTGGAAATATCTAAATGATGCAGCTACTAGAGGTGTTTTAGGTATGACTGCTATTACTCCTGGTAATACGGTTGAAGGTGTATTAATACCTGCTGGAACATCTACAGTTTATGACCAAACTTTAGGATCTAACATTAGAAGACCTTTCTTACATGTAAGATATAGAGCTTCTGAAGCAGATGATAGAAGAATGAAGTCTTGGGTGACTGGTTCTGTTGGAGGTGCTTACACTTCTGGATTAGACGCTATGAAAGTTCATTTCTTATCTGAGAGATGTCTATGTGTTCAAGGTGCAAATAACTTTGTGTTATTCCAATCTTAAGAACAATTAAAATAATGCTAGGGTGCTTCGGCACTCTAGCTTTTTATTATTATATTATATTATATTATGGAAGCAAAAACAAAAAAAGAAAAAAACAATATTCCTAAAGCTGAAATAGGCTGGGAAATTAAAGATAGACACTACATACTTAGAGGTAATATGTCTCCTTTAACATATATATTAAGAGGTAAATCTACTAGAAGACAACCTTTACTATATTTTGATAAAGAAACAGGAAAAAACAGAGAGCTAAGATACGCCACTAACCAAAGTTCTGTATTTATAGATGAACAAGACGGTCACAGCATGATGGGTCATATAGTTTTTGAAAACGGTGTGCTTTTTGTACCTAAAAATCTTCAAAATTTACAAAAACTATTATCTTTATATCACCCTTTTAAAGGTAGAAAATACGAAGAGTTTGATTCTACTAAAGAAGCTATTGATGAGTTAGAAGATTTAAACTTGGAAATAGAAGCTTTAAACTTAGCTAAAGAAATGGATCTTGATAAAATAGAAGCTATAATGAGAGTTGAAATAGGTAGTGGTGTAAGTGAAATGAGCTCTAAAGAACTTAAAAGAGATGTTTTATTATTTGCTAAAAACAATCCAAATTTATTTATAGAATTAGCTAATGATGAAAATGTTGAGCTTAGAAATTTTGGTATTAGAGCTGTTGAAGCAAATATAATATCTTTATCTCAAGATCAAAGAACTTTTTCTTGGGCTAGTAATGGCCGTAAATTAATGAACGTACCTTTTGAAGAAAACCCATACTCGGCTTTAGCCGCTTGGTTTAAAACAGATGAAGGAGTTGAAGTTTATAAGTCTATACAGAAAAAGCTAAAATAACAAGTGATTATAATCACCAGGGGCCGCGTTTGGCGGCCTCTTTTTTAAAATATTTACAATGGCAATAAACGTAGATACAGTATATAAAACAGTATTACTTATATTAAACAATGAGCAGCGTGGTTATATGACGCCAGATGAGTTTAATAAAACTGCTACTCAAGTTCAAAGAAAAATATTCGAAAGATATTTTGAGGATTTGAACCAGCAAGTTCGTATACAGCAAAGTGATATGGAGTATTCTGATCGTATTGCTATTACAGATGAAAAAATTGCAGAATTTAAAACTGAAAAAGAAATATCTTGGACAAGTAATAAATTTACTTTACCAACCGATCTTTATAGATTAGGTTCAATAACATATGAAAAAGCTACTACATTTGGTAGTTCAAGATCACTACCTGTAGAAATGCAAAGAGTTGGTAGAGCTGAAATATACAACATAAGAAAATCTCCTCTTACAGCACCAACAGTTAAAAATCCAATATACATATACGAAAATAACACTATAACTTTTTACCCAGAGTTAGCTACTACTCCAGGTGTAAATCCTGATTTTTTAGATAAAATTAAAGTTCAATACCTTAAAAAACCTTCTGATGTTAGATGGGGTTATCAAATAGGTGGTTTAGGACAATATATATTTACAGATTTTGATTTTGTTAAAGGTGCTTTAAATTTAGGTGAAATACAAATTTCTCAAGTTCAAGAATCAGATCCTTTCACACCTGATGGAGGCACATTTATAAGAACAAATGACGAAGGTGTAGGAACTGATGGTTCTGGCGCTATATTTAGATATGGCATAGATCAAGTTGACAATGTTGTACAAGTAACATCTATAGAAGTTATAGAACCAGGATCTGGTTATAAAGCAGGTGATAATTTAACGTTTACAATACCAGGTCAAACAACAAACTTTTTTACTTTAACTTTAGACGCTTCTAACTTAACGTCTAGCACTACTCAAGGTAAAACTGATTTTGAATTACACAACTCAGAGCAAACTGAAGTTATATTAAACATATTATCTTACTCAGGTATAATCATACGTGATCCATCTATAGTACAAATAGCTTCACAAAAGATTCAACAAGAAGAAGTTAACGAAAAATCTTAAGTAAATGGGACTATTAAAAGAAACTAACGCACAGTATTACGCAGGTCAACAGTATATAGGTAATGTTAATAATTTTATTGTTAAAGGTTGGGGTGATGGTACAGAAACACCCAGACAAAGAGGTAATAAAAATTACTTACTAATTAAAGATTGGAACTTTGACACAGAACCAATAAGCGCTTATGGACCTTACAGTCCTGTAGATCCTATAACTGAAACATCTAACTATACTATATACTACCAAGCTATTGGTAGTGTAATAATAGGTGGCTCTGATGGGGACTACGAAAATGTCATGTTAGGCGACTGGGTAGCTCTTCCAGAAAGTCTTTCATTTGTGTCTAGTAACTTAACTAACAACGAAAGATATATAGGTTTAAGAACTGGGCTAAATGACAATGATACAAGAAGATTTTTTAATGATTATTTTAAAAATGTTTTAGTACCTATTGTAAATAACTTAAATATCTCAGCAGAGGACAAAGCTGTTATGATAAAGTTATTGAACGAGGATTTAGATAAAAATGGTATTACACCTGGTCACTTATATATACAGCTAAAACAAGGTGCTATAAACACTAATTATGGAGATTATTCTTCAATTTGTATGGATGATATAGTTAATAACTTTATAGTTGGTTACGTTGGTGTTGGTAAATTAATATCTAGTGTTAAAAGAACTGATGTAATGTTTCATGCTAAAAGAGGTTTACAAGAGTTTTCTTATGACACATTAAAATCTATTAGATCTCAAGAACTTACTATACCACCTAGTTTATCTTTAGCATTACCTCAAGACTATGTTAACTATGTAAATTGCTCTTGGATAGATGATGCTGGTGCTAAACATATAATATACCCAACTAGAGTAACTAGTAATCCAAATGAAATGCCTATACAAGATCAAGACGGTAGTATAGAGCAAAACTTTTTTGGAGAAAACAATTATGCTGAACAATCTATAACTGAAACTAATTGGGCTAGTCAAACTGATATAAATAATTTATCACCAGATGATTATAGATATCCTAGAAAAGAATTTTTATTAGGTCAAAGATATGGGTTACAACCTGAAGAAGCACAGGTAAATGGTAAGTTTACTATAAACGAAAGACTTGGTACTTTTTCTTTTTCAAGTGACTTAGTAAACAAGCTTATAATACTTGAATACATTTCAGATGGTTTATCTGATTGTGATAATGAGTGTATACCTAAAATGGCTGAACAAGCTATGTACATGCATATAGCTCACGGAATATTATCTAGCAGGATGAATGTACCTGAATATATAATCAATAGGTACAAGAGAGAGCGTTCTAGTGCTCTTAGAACAGCTAAAATAAGATTAAGTAATGTTAAAATAGAAGAGATATCACAAGTGTTTAGAAACAAAGGTAAATGGATTAAACATTAATTATGCCAGAGATTAAAAATACTTTTCTGAGGTCTAAAATGAATAAAGACTTAGACTCAAGAATAATACCTAACGGTGAGTATAGAAACGCTGAGAATATAAGTATTAGTACTTCTGAAGGATCTGATGTTGGTGCTTTGGAAAATATTAGAGGTAATGTAAAGTTAACTGACTTTGGTTTAAGTAATACTAATTTAGAAGTGATAGGTAATTGTATCGACAATGCTAATAATAGAATATTTTTCTTTATAACTAATAATAGTAGTAAAGAAAATAGTTTTTCAAACGCCTCTGGAGAAGTTGAAGTTTCAGGTGTGACTTATCAAAAAAATGGCGCTAAACATTATATAGCCGTAGCTCAAATACTAGGTGACGCTATAGATGTAAATCTTTCAAATATAAGTACTACTATACTTGTATCTGGTAGCTTTTTAAATTTTTCCACTTTAAATCCAATATTAGGTGTTAACGTTCTTGAAGATTTATTATTTTGGACTGACGATAGAAACCAACCTAGAAAAATAAATATAAAAAGAGCTTTAGCAAATCCATACGTTTCAGATGCTCAACCTGGTTATTATACTAATGAAGATCATATATCTGTAGCTAAATACGCACCGTATACTTCAATAAGTTTTTTAAAAGATTTAATATCACCTGGAGGATGGGAAGGTGGAGGATTACAAAGAACTACTTTAAAAAATGAAGCAGATAAATATTTACCAGCACATGTTATAGCTCCTTGCTCTATTGATTCAACTAAACTTACTTTTGCTGAAGAAATAGGTAAAGATGTTAATGAAGATGCCTTAACAATAAAAGATTTCTTATTTGAAGGTGATGAACAAGTAGTTGAAGATTACAATATAGAAATAAAAGTAACTTGCGAAGGTAAGGAAGGTGAAGCTTTCGTTGAAAAAATACCTAATTCTACAGATGTTTATTTAAAAAACGCTAGTGGAACTTCAATAAATCCTACTACTTTAGGTTGGAGTACTAATTGTGTAGTACAGTTTAGCGCTAAAAACCCAGATTACAACTCAAGATTTGTAGGTGATAAAGATCTATTAAGAGAAAAGTTTGTTAGGTTTAGCTATAGATTTAAATATGATGATGGAGAATATTCTTTAACAGCTCCATTTTCACAACACGCTTTTATACCTAAGCAGTATGGTTATTTTATAGGAGATGACGATAAGTCAACAGCTGAGTCTAGTATAGTAGATTTTATGGAAAATCAAGTAACTACAGCTGGTTTAATGATAGATTTACCTTGTGCTCCAAATAAATTAAAAGAGAATTTACACGTAGAAGAAATGCAATTACTTTATAAAGCTTCAGATGAGCAAGCTTTGAAAGTAATAGCTGATATAGAACCTGGTAGTGAAGGTTTACCTATTAAAGCAGAAGTAGAAACTAATGGTGATACTGGATATACTGGTAGCGAAGCGGTTCGTGTTTTAAACTTTATAGAACCAACAGGCGGTAATGGAGAAGGTATAAAATTAGCTGTTAGATTTAATAGTGATGGAACCATAAGTGAGATACTTGGTGTTTCATGTCAAGGTGAAGGATATAGAATAGGTGATATATTAACTATTAAAAATCCAAATGCTGTTGGTGCAGTAGATGGAGCAACTATTAAGATAACAGAATTAGATTCTAAGTACTTCTATAATTACAAGTCTCAAAAACCTATTAAAGTATTACCTGAAAAAGAAATAGTAAGAGTAAGTGATATAGTTCCTATGAGAGCTAAAACTCAAGAAGTTGTTGGTAATAGAATAGTTTATGGTAACTTTTTACAAAATAATACAACTCCAAGTTCTTTAAATTACGAAGTAAGGCAGATAGATAAAGGTTCTGACGAAGATTTAAAATACGATCAAGAATTAATAAACCATACTTTAAAACAAGGTAGAACATATCAAGCTGGTATAGTTCTTCAAGATAGGTATGGTAGAGCTTCAAATGTTATTATAAACGCTGATAATAGTAAGTCAACAGAATTTAACTCAACTTATTTTTCTTCCTACACTAATGGTGGTGTTGATCCACTTTCTTGGCCTGGTAATTCTTTAAACATTGTTTTTGACGAAAAAATACCAACTGCTAAAACAATTGATTACAATGGTGTTTGGAGTGAAACAAATCCTCTTGGTTGGTACACTTATAAAGTAGTTGTTAAACAGCAAGAACAAGATTATTACAATATATATACACCAGGTTCTTTAACTGGTAATGTTGTATTTACAAAATACGAAGATGGTTTAACTTATAGTGATGAAAATAAAGTAGCTCATATAGCTTTATTTAATGATAATATAAATAAAATACCTAGAGATTTAAATGAGGTAGGTCCTTCAGATAGAGTTTATTCATCAAGTGTTGTTTTATATAATAGAGTTAATAATAGAAATGTGGGTCAAGATGATATAAGTTATGACTTAAGTCAGCAAACTATTCAAGTTGGTCAACAAACAGTTACTACAATTAGACCCTTTGGTGAAATGGGGGATTGGACTAAATACAAAAATGTTGATTTACACTATTTAAACGTAGATGCTAATGGTGACTCTCAATATCCAGTTGGTACTTTTATATACCCAGGCCCTAAAGGTAATATTGATCCTTTTTTCTTAGACAATAATAAAAATCCATTAATAGCTACTTTAAAAATAGGTGAAAGAATAGGTGCTACAGCTACTAAGCAAGGTGAAGGTGATTCGAATTACAAATTTGCTAAATCTTTAACTATATTTGAAACTAAACCTACTAAATCTCAATTAGATATATATTACGAAACATCTTCAAGTGATACTATAGCTAATTTTAACAGTGAAGTAGACAAAGACGAACCATTTTTATCTGTAGGTGGAATAACTGACGTTCAGTCTAACTTAATAGAAAGCCAAGATGGAGGAGATTATATTAGCAACGGTTTTCAAGCTGTTGATAACAACGGCGTTTTATTAGCTGATAGTTCTGTTACAATGGAAATTATTGGAGTGGTTAATTCCGATGGTACTAACGTATCTGATTATCCTTTTATAATAACTTCAACTGGTGGATCTGGCACGTCTGTGCAGCCAGTTTTTTATTTTGAGTTAGTAGATAAATTAGTTTATATAAGTGATTCAGACATTGAAGATAATTATTTAGTAGATTTAAAAGTTACAACTTCAGAAGATACATCTGGATTAGATATTCAAGGAATAAATCTTAAATTAAGTAATGCACAACCAATAATAGCTAAAATGTCTTCGGAATACAGCTATGAAGATGGTAGTAATTATGATAGCGATAGCGACAGGCTATTTAACTTTAACAACTCTCCTTTTAACGGTAACTTTAATGGCAGAGGTAGTGGTGTATATGAAAGTGAAAACTTTAGTGCTAATATTTATAATTGTAGACCAATACAAGATAATGTATTCAATAATTTAGCTGAACAAAATAATTCAGGTAATCTAAACAATGGTGTTGATTTAGCTAAATTTAAATTTACTTCCAACGGTAGTATTACGCTTAATGAATTTTCTTCAAATACTAAATCTGATGCTCAACTAATACAAGATAATGAAACTTTTCCAAGAACAACAGAGTCTAATTATAAAATAGAATTAATACACGTTAGAACTTGTATCTTTAATAAAGAAACTTTCTGGGTTAAAGATATAGGTCATGATGATAGTAACTCTAAATTTGAAGGTAAATTCAACGCTGATTCGTTTGGTGTCAGACAAAAAGAAGATTCTCAAATGATAGTATACTTAGGTGATGAAGTAAATATACCAACAGCACCTTTTGGAAGTGGTAGTGATAATAAAGGTGCTATAATTATAACTATAAGGTGCATTGTTGAAGATGCTAACTCTTCAAATAATGGTGGTTTATCTACAAATAGCTATATAATTAGAAGAATAGTATACCGAAGATAATTTTAAAAAAATGGCATATAGATTAGAAGTTAAATACTACAATTCGTTTTGGTTAAAGCAGGTTACTACTCCACTGCTTAGTAAAAGTACTTTTAAAACCTACGGTAAAGTATTTCCAGGTTTACCATTTAGAGATACTTTAATTCGTAAGTCTGGTAAAGTTAATTATTTAGGCCCTACTTTTTTTAATTCCTTTCCAACGTGGCCAAAACCATTTGATGATTATGATCCTACAAATGTTATATACGGAAATAGTGGTTATAATCCTTACATTAATAGATCAAATGTAAACTTAAAAAACGTTGCTGATTATAGTTCAAGTGAAGGTTCTAAGTGGGTTATTGAAGAGTCAAGAATAAGAGGTGGTTTTAATAACAACCAAGTAGATCTAGGTGTTAGAGCATACTTAAAAGAAGATTCAAACGATGTGAGATATAGACCTAGTGCTTTAGTTTATTCGGGTGTCTACAATAGTAAAACAAATATAAACAATACTAACGTTTTTTCTGTAGCAGAAGATATAACTAAAAGTGTAGATCCACATAATGGTTCTATACAGTTTATATACGCTATGGATAATAACTTAACTATATTTCAAGAGAATAAAGTTAGTCAAGCACTTATAGATAAAGATGCTATTTATTCTGCTGAAGGAACCGCTTTAAGTACTACATCTAACGTTGTTATTGGTCAAGTAACACCTTACACAGGTGAATATGGTATAAGTAGAAACCCAGAATCTTTTGCATCTTTTGGTTTTAGAAGGTATTTTGCAGATAGAGATAGAAACGCAATACTAAGATTATCAAGAGATGGTATAACTGAAATATCACAATACGGTATGAAAGACTACTTTAGAGATGAACTTTCTAAAGTATCTGATAGAAAGATTATTAGATCCGCACCTTTTCCACTTGAATACGAAGACAATAATATAGACACTGGAACTGTAACAGGTTTAGGTAGCTATTTCGCGTTAGATGTTAATGAATTAAATAACTTAGGTTTAAGTATAAACGATATTGTAATAGGTTCTACAGTAGAATTAAATATAAATTTTGGAGATGAAAATAGTGAATTTTCAGATACAACTAGAGTAGTAACAGGTGTTGGTGTAGCTGGCACTTCTCCAAGTGATTTAAAAACACTTGTTTATATATCTTCAACTTTAATATTTGAAGAAGCTGCTAATAAAAATCCTTATGTTAGATTTTACTTCTATCAAAAGGATAAAATAGAAGGTGGTTTTGATAATCATAAAGATAACTATATTATATCATTACAAACTAGATCAGGTAGTAAAACAGAGGATGAAACAAGTGATTACTATAGTACTTTAACTTTTGATGAAAGTGTACAGGGTTGGACAACTTTCTACACGTATAGACCAGATATGATATTTAGTATGAAAAACAACATGTTTACTACTAAATATGGTTCACTTTACAAGCATTACGATATTGGTCAAGATGCTAATAATTTCTATAATGTTTCTTATCCTTCAAACATTACGTTTATATTTAATGCTAATCCAAGTTTAAGTAAAAACTTTAAAACAGTATCTTACGAAGGAAGTGATGGATGGCAAGTAGATAGCTTTGTTTCTGATGTAACAGGTGATATATTATCTGTAGCAAGTGATGAAATAAGAGATACTACTAATCCAGTTAAGAGTTACCAGGAAGGTTTATACACAGAAAATGGTATACCTTATAGAATAGGATTTAATAGAAAAGATAATAAATACGTAGCTAATTTAATTAATAATTCTCCTGCATCACCAGGTGAAGTTAATTTTGGAAAGTCTATAACAGGTATTAAAGGTTTCTTTTCTATAGTTACAATGTCAACAGATACAACTACTAATAAAGGTGGTACTAAAGAGTTGTTTGCTGTTTCAACAGAATTTGCAGTGTCACCAAGATAAAACAATATTATGGGATTTTTAGATAATTTCAGCACTTTAGGTTTAAATGAAGCTGGAGGAGGCAATTTTAAAGAAGGCACTGGTTGGGCAGTAGCGGCTCAAGCAGCTCCAGCTATAATAGGTATGTTCCAAGCTAACGCCGCTAAAAATGATTATGAACAAAAAATAATTGATATAGAAAATTACCAAAGACAAGATATAGTAAATCCTTATGAGAATTTACAAAATCCTTATCAAAACTTGTCTGTAGCTACTCAAGCAGCTAAAATGCAAGCTGAACAATCTGATATAGCTTTAGCTAATACTTTAGACACATTGAGAGAAACAGGTAAAGCAGCTGGTGGTGCTACAGCTTTAGCTCAAGCAGCTTTAAAGTCAAAACAAAATATATCTTCTACTATAGAAAAACAAGAGGTTCAAAATGAAAAACTAAAAGCTCAAGGTCAACTGCAAGTTGATTTATATAGAGGTCAAGGTGAGCTTAATAGAATGAAAATGCAAGAGACTAGAGACGTGTCAGAGTTAGATAGATTGCAAGGCCAAGCTGATTTAGCTAAAGCACAACAGTTAGCAGCTAGAAGAGGTACTATAAGCGCATTAGGTAAAGGTTTGTCAACTTTAGCCGGTGGTGTTTTACCTGATCAAATACCTGTAGAAGAAAACACTGAAGAAGGTAGTGATAAACAAGAATATAAAGTTATTAACGATCCGTATGCTAGGACAGATACAAATGGAATGGGCAACCCGTTTCAAATAGGTGTAACTCCTGATGGTAAACCAGTTTACGAGGATAGAGGGTAAAATAAAATAAATTATGGGAACATATTCAAGACCAGGATCAACAGTATCACCTTATATGATAGATAGAAGTGCTGAGCTATTATCTAAAGAGTTAGGTGTTGCAGGAGACGAGCTAATAAAGCAAAACGAAAATATACTAATAAGTAAAAACAAATTAGCTGAAGATAATGCTATATTAAAAAATAGTATAAACAGCGCAGAAGGTGGAGCAGGTTTAGAATTTAAAAATAATTTAACTAATATGATGAGTAATCTTGTAGATGAAGCTAACATATTAGGTATTAATTCTATAGGTAGAGATCAAACAGAATACATAAATAAAAAGTCTAATATAATGACAGCTGTGAATCAATTACCTAAGATACTAGCTGTGTTAGATGAAGAAGCTAAAATGTATGGAGATGTTAGTGATCCTAGTAGACAAGTATTAAATTCAACAGATCCACTAGCTAGAGAGTTTATGGATAATATAAGAATTTATAATGGTAAAGATATAAGACCTGAATATAAAGATGGTAATATAATACTCAAATATACTGGTAAAAATGGTAAAGAATTTGTTTTAAACAGTGCTAATTATATGACCGCTAGAAAAAATGGAACTGGAGGACTTATAGATTACTCTAAAGATCATAGTGCAGAATGGAAAACTATATTT
>Ga0163109_10001375_pt1 | contig 19204 bp, 16 predicted proteins | sample CRUFie1St13metaG_FD_108704 | JGI IMG/M metagenome (GOLD analysis project Ga0163109, IMG submission 108704) | Marine microbial communities from the Costa Rica Dome - CRUD Field 142mm St13 metaG | ecosystem: Environmental > Aquatic > Marine > Oceanic > Photic zone | place: Costa Rica: the Eastern... | reverse complement strand
TTTGAGTAGGTTTTTCGCCATGGGACCGCCCATATTCCCAAGGCCGATAAATGCTACCGTTGGCATCAAATTTCCTTTTAGAATTATATTAGTAAGTACTCACTACCATGGGTAATGCATATTGGGGGAGCCATCGGGCTCCCGGAAGAAAGATTCCAATAAATCATTGGGAACGTCCCGAACGGCAGCAAACTGCCACTTTGGTTGGCGGTCCTTATCCACTAGTAGCGCTCTTACGCCCTCTGCAAACTCTGGGTGTCGCATTATATTGGCACCCAAACGCAACTCGGTATCGAACACTTCCTTCAACGAGTAATCTACCGAATCATTCAGCTGCCTGAAAATCCACGCAGCCGCGAGTTTCGAGCCGTGAGCAAATCCATCACGCGCCTTTTGCAGCCACGCATTGTCACCGTCATAAGCCAACAGCCTGTCCGATATCGCCACCAGATCATCGCCCGACATAAGCGCATCAATCTCTGGCATCAACGGCTCAATGATACCGGCCGGCGGCTCTGCAGTTGGCGTCATTCCTAAAATAGCGTCGACAACCACTGTATTGGCCTTGGGGTCATCGGTCCATTCAGCCGCTGCCAAAGCCACCATCACCTCATGGCGCTGCTCGTGCGCAAGGAAGACATCGCCCAAATTTGCAAACAGCGCGTCGGCAGCGTTGATGTGGGCCGAGGTCAATGACAAGAAACGCCCGATCATTCCCGGCGTCCGATTCAAGAAGTAACTCCCACCTACATCAGGGAACAGTGCAATCGTGATTTCTGGCATACCGATCCGGGTTCGTTCGCTTACCACCCGGTGGCTACAGCCCGCCATTACACCCATACCGCCACCCATCACAACGCCATGACCCCAACAAATTACGGGTTTAGGGTAAGTAAAAAGCACGTAATTCATCTGGTACTCGCGCGCAAAAAAGTTCTCAGCGTAAGTACAAGGACCACCCGGATTCTCAATAGAGGACCGACGCAGCTCGTGAACGTCGCCACCTGCGCAAAAGGCCTTCTCTCCCTCGCCATCTATGTATACCGCGGCAATGGAATCATCCTCGGCCCACTCAAGGAGCTTACCAAGCATGATTTCAATCATCTCAGCATCGAGGGAATTGAGAATACGGGGCACGTTCAAGGTCAAACGGCCCACCTGGCGATCGCCCTCGCCCAAAGTTGAAACTACTACCACTTCTTCGCTCATCGGTTCTTCCACTCTGGCGCGCGCTTTTCTAGAAACGCGTTTACACCCTCTTTTTGGTCTTCGGTTGAAAATAGCGCCACGAATTCGTCACGCTCTGCCACCAATCCAGCGCCAATCGCAATGTCTCGCGCGGAATGAATAAGCCTTTTACAGGCAGCAATCGATGTTGGACTTTGATCTGAGGCGCGAGTGGCCAAATCGATGGCCGTTGCCAGCGAAGTGCCCGGCTCCACAACCTCTTCCACCAGACCGAGCGTTATGGCTTTTTCGGCCGACACGCGCTCGCCGCAAAGAATCATGCGCTTTGCCCAGCCTTCACCCACAAGCTGTGCGAGTCGCTGGGTTCCGCCTGCGCAAGGAAGGAGCCCTACACGAGCCTCTGGTAAAGCGAGTGCCGCGTGCGACTCGGCGATACGAATGTCACACGCCAACGCTACTTCGAGACCACCACCCATGGCATAACCATTAATTGCAGCGATCGAAACGCCTCGATAATCTGCCACAGTCTCAAACGCGGCCCCAAAAGCATCGCCCATGGCACCCGCAGCGATAGGATCGCCGCTGACAAACTGGTTCAAGTCAGCGCCAGCTGAAAAGAACTTCTCGCCCTGACCCGTGATTACCAAGGCGCGCACGTTGGCCATACCATTGAGCTCATTCACAACGACCTCAAGGGCTGGAAGGCTCTCGAGATCCCAGGTGTTAGCCGCGGGGTTGTTGATCGTGACGATGGCAATGCCATCCTCGATTGACACCAACACCTTTTCACTTGGACTGATACTCATTGGATAACCTCCAGCGCGCCATCCATCAGCGCTTGTCGCGAAATAATGACGCGCATAATCTCATTAGTACCCTCAAGAATTTGATGGACCCGCGTATCACGAACATAACGCTCCATCGGGTACTCACGAATGTAGCCATAGCCGCCGAATAGCTGCAGCGCGTCATTACAAACTTTAAACCCGGCATCGGTGGCAAAACGCTTCGCCATCGCGCAATAGGTTGGGGCGTTGGGATCACCGTTATCAAGCTTGCTGGCCGCAAGGCGAATCATCTGTCTCGACGCGACCAGCTCGGTAAGCATGTCCGCGATCTGAAACTGTGTGTTCTGAAACTCTGAAATCGCGGTATTGAACTGCTGTCGATCTTTCACATAAGCAGTGGCATCGACAATGGCCTGCTGCGCCGTGCCCACCGAGCAGGTTGCGATATTAATACGACCACCATCCAGCCCTTCCATGGCAATGGAGAAACCCTGCCCCTCTTCACCCAGTCGATTGGCCGCCGGGACGTAAACATCATCAAAGCTGATCTGCCGCGTGGGCTGCGCATTCCAACCCATCTTGATCTCTTTCTTGCCGTAGGTGATTCCCTCGAGATCAGCAGGCACTAGAAAGGCAGTAATGCCTCTGGCTCCGCTATCTCCCGTCCGCGCCATGACAACAAGGACGTCTGTGTCTCCAGCGCCGGAAATGAAGACTTTGCTACCATTGAGGCGATAGCTATCACCCTCTCTCGTGGCTGTGGTCCGCAGCGACGACGCATCAGAGCCAGCACCGGGCTCGGTCAGACAATAAGAGGCCAAAGTCTCACCAGCGATCAGTGATGGACACCAGCGATCAACAACCGACTGCTGACAATACTTTCCGATCATGGCGGTCGCCATGTTATGTATGGTCAAAAAAGCCGTGGTCGTTGTACATCCTCTCGCAAGCTCCTCGACAATAAGACTGGCATCCAGGCGTGACATACCCAGCCCTCCGGCCTTTTCCTGGGTATACATCCCCATAAAGCCGAGGGCGCCCGCCGCCTTTAGGGCAGATTTTGGAAATAGCGATGACTCGTCCCAATGAGCTGCATTAGGACGAAACTCTGCCTGCGCAAACTCTCGGGCGCTGGCAACGTAGGCGCTTTGCTCTTCGCTTAGCTCAAACTGCATGAGAAGACCTCAAAGTGATATATCGGGACATGTGTTGATTCATTTTATCCATGGCACCTGTCGGTGCTATTGTGGCGATAGACAGCGAGGCGCGCAAAAGAACGCGAAGTTTAATCCATAATTTTACGACCATGTCCAAACTCACAGCCATAACATCAGATTTTGCCAGAGCCATTGAGCATCTGGGTACAGAACATTTTGTCCCCACAATCGCGGACGTGCTGTGTGGCTTAGTCAATGCTGACGACGCCACTGTCATTGTCTACGGTCATGAGGAGCTGCCAAACATTAGTTTTGCTAGGCCACTAGCCGGAAAGGAAGAAAGCTCACTTGCTACTTACCTCACTGGACCCTTCTTACTAGATCCGTTCTATCGTGCTGCGGCCTACGACCAGCAGTTTGGTGTTTTTCGCCTTGCTGATCTCGCACCCTCGAGTTTCCGGAGTTCAGAGTATTACAAGAACTGGTACAAACACTGTGGCTATGAGGACGAATGCGGGCTACTCGTCCGTCTTGCCAACGAGAACTTTATCAATATTTCTATTGGTCTTACGTCCGAAGGGGCCCGGTTCAGGGTTGGACAAGCAAAGTTACTTGCGAGTATTTACGAGCTGACGGCCTCGCTCTGCCGGCGACACTTCTTAGAGGTACTGGAAGCGCAAAAGAAAACGACACTGCGAGAGCGCATGCACCGATCGCTTGCAGCTTTTGGTGCCAGTGTACTCACCCGCCGAGAGAGGCAGGTGGTCGAACTGGTCTTGCTCGGCCACAACACCCGATTAATTGCCGAAAAACTTGGCATCTCGATCGAAACGGTAAAGCTGCATCGCAAGCATGCTTACGCCAAATTGGATATCAGCTCTCAGGCAGAGCTCTTCTTTCTATTCATGGAAGCGCTGTCACACTGGTCAGGTGACCCTGATACCGACCCGCTCATTGCCTACCAGGGAGGTCGGTGAGCGTGACTGAGCTCTCGTTGGCTGATGGCTTTGCGGCGCTCAATCGCGGCGATCTCGCCACTGCTGGCGAGGCCTGCAAACAAGCCTTGGCCGCCAATCAAAAGCACGTGCCCGCGCATTTCCTCGTGGGTCTGGTGGCTTTAGAAGGTAAACAGCGTCAGGTCGCACACGAAGCCTTTAAATCGGTCGTTACGCTAGACCGCGATCATGCGGCTGCCTGGGCCCACCTTGCAAAACTCAATGTGGGTGAAGGCAGAATCGCAGCAGCTGAGTCAGCACTGCGTGAAGTCCGCAGAATTCAGCCCAGCGATCCCGTGGTGATTGAGCTGACGGGTACCGTGCTCAACTCGCTCGGTGAGTACGAAGCCGCCGAGCTCTTTTTTGAGCGCGCGCACCTGATGGTTCCACAAAGCCCGTCTGCCTTAATGAACCTTGGAAATGTTCGAGTCTTTCTTGGAAAGATTGATGAAGCGGTTGCCCTCTTTAAGCGCGCCATCGAACTCGAACCCAACAGTGCGCAATGTCACTGGGGACTGGCCAACTCAGAAAAAGCAAAAGACGACAGGCATATAAAGACCATGCAGAGGTTGATCGATTCTGGGCGGCAATCAAAACGGTCGCAGGGGTTTCTGCATTACGCCATAGGAAAAGAAAACGAGGATTTAGGTAACTGGGCTGACGCCTTCTCCGCCTTCACTCAGGGTGCACACGCCCGACGCGAAACTGTCGAATTCAGCGAGGCAGATGAAGCGGCCATGTTTGAGGCCATCAAAGAGACTTACACAGCGGAGTGGCTGGCTGGCGCCGCGCCCGGTGCTGAAGACCCGGCACCTATTTTCGTCTTGGGCCAGCCACGGACCGGAACGACACTGATCGAGCGAGTCATCACCAGTCACTCACACGTATATTCCGCGGGCGAGTTACAACAATTCGGTCTCGCAGTTCGGCGAGCCTCGCGACACGCTGATCCAAAACGGTTTTCGAAAGAACTGTTTCTTAGCGCGGCGACCGTTAATCCCGCTGAGATTGGGCATATGTACCTGCGATCAACAGCGAAGCTAAGAGACAAAAGCCCCTTCTTCGTGGATAAGCTGCCGGTCAATTATCTCAACATCCCACTAATTTTGGCTGCCCTTCCCGAGGCAAAGATTGTTCATCTTGTCAGAGGTCCAATGGACGCATGCTTCGCAAGCTTCAAGCAACTATTCGCGGACGCGTACCTGCACTCCTACGACCAATGCGAGATGGCGCGCCACCATGCTCGCTATCGCGATTTGATGGCGCACTTTCGACAGGAGTTCCCAGGACGCATCATCGATATCAGCTATGAAGCGGCTGCGCGAGACCTAGAACCCAACACAAGACAGCTGATCAACGCCCTTGAACTTCCCTGGGAAGACGCCTGCTTGAACTTTCACGAGAGTACATCCGGTGTCGCCACCGCGAGTTCGGTGCAGGTCCGTGAGCCCGCGCATACCCGATCCATCGGTCGCTGGCGTCGTTACGAACCTGAACTGACACCCATGATGAACGAGTTGACGCGTCTCGGGGTGCCCCTCGAGGGGGTTCCTTTAGACTAGGTCAGGAGTATACTGACTTGCGATGCAAAGGAGGCGTGACGCTTTCTTAAAAAAACGAGCAGGTAGGCCGGTAAATAGCCACACCACACTGCTCCAACCTATATGAGGAAACCACTATGGCAAAGGTATTCGGGGCTAAACCCAATGCGCGACTTATTTTGCCGCTAGCTGTCTCGGCGGCTTTAGTTGGCACGGGACAAGCCGTCGCCCAAACCCTTGAAGAAGTTGTCGTTACCGCTACTAAGCGTGAGCAGGGCGTCATGGACGTCCCACTAGCTATTACTGCGCTTTCGGGCGACTTCATCGAAGATACAAACCTCAACGACGTCAAGGATCTGATTTCCTACACCCCTGGCGTGAGCGGTAACTCTCAGGACTCCTACATCGATGCGGTTAGTATCCGCGGTGTAAGAACGCAGGACTTCGGTGTTGGCGGCGATCCATCGTCGGCATTCTTTAAGAACGACCTCTACGAGGGTCGTAACGGTTCAGCGGTTACTAGTCTCTTTGATATTGAGCGTGCCGAGGTGCTGCGAGGACCACAGGGCTTCCTGTTCGGTCGTAACTCGATCGGCGGTGCATTTAGCGTCCACACTCGCAAAGCGGAGATTGGCGCCAATGATGCCTATATGGATCTAGACTTTGGTCAGCGTGGTCACTTTGTATTTGAGGGCGCAACCAACATCCCGGTCAACGACAGCTTTGCGATGCGTCTTGCGGGCTATTCCTCAAGCGAGCGCGGATTCGCGAAAAACGTAGCGACAAATCGTCGTGAAATCGAACACAGCAAGATGGCTGTACGCTGGTCTACCGCCTACGAGAGTGACCGATTGTCTATCAATACGGTTGTCGACTACGAAGACAGAGAGCAGTCTGGTTCCATGTACCGCGCAATTGATAGTGGCGATATCTGGGATACGTTTGACGGCTATATCGTTGATGACACAACATTAGATGGCACGAGCGAACAAATCGACTCTGACCTCGACGCGGGCGAAGGCGATGACGGCAACTTGCTAACCATCGGCGTCTTTGTTGACTACGATCTGGGCTTCGCGACCTTGACCTCGAACACAGGCTACAAGGACCACGATTATTACTACTCAGAGGATTACGACGGCACACCGCTCAACATCAACAACTTCCAGTTCCGTCAATCAGGCCAATACTTTCAACAGGAACTGCGCCTGACCAGCAATGATGAAGGCCCTCTTGGCTGGTACGCGGGTGTTTCGTACTATGACGAGGACCTTGACGCCGAGTTTGCCGCGATTGGTTCTGAAGATCTGATGTGTCAGTACTACCTGAACTACTACGCCGAGTACTACGGCTACGAGTTCTACAGCGGGTGCTCCGATTACTACACCGACTTCTACCCGAGTGCAGACGGTAATCTGGTTGAGACAGGCATGCTCAAAGGCAAGTATAGCGGTTGGGCAACGTATGTCAGCGTGGATAGCGACCTGACAGAAACGCTCAACGTCGCAGTAGGTGTTCGGTATACCAAAGATGATAAGGACTTCAGTATCCTTGTACCCGAACCTGAGAGCTACCTAGGTCCCTACTTCACCTACGGATTCGCGACTGATGAATACATTGAAGACTCAAAGTCATGGAGTGATACGACGGCCAAAATTGCACTGACGTGGACACCTAATGACGATGCAATGGTATTCGCCAACTACACCCAGGGCTTCAAGTCTGGTGGCTTCGGTAGTTTCTGGATAGAAAATGACTCGGGAATACCGCCTCTCTACGAGACCGGAATTACGCAAGGCGACGGCTACAAGCCTGGGTCGTTCAGACCAGAGCAAATGGACTCGTACGAAATAGGCTTCAAGACGAGCTACCTGGACGGAGCGGGTAACTTTGACATCACCGCGTTTATGTATGATTACACGGATGCACAGGTCATTACCTATGTCGATGTCGACCCGGATGGCGATGGTGAAGTAGATGCGTTCTCAGCAAGAGTGCTAAACGTTGGCCAAACCGATGGCTTCGGTGTCGAGGCGTCAACCACAGTCGCCATGAGCGAAAACACCACCTTGTACCTGTCGGTGGGTTATCTCGACACAGAAGCGACGGGGCTCTCGGAGATCTGTGGCGCTGACGGTGCCGTCGAGGGTGATGGCATGGGTTGTGAAGGTAGCCGTGTTTTTTGGGCGCCTGAGGTCACTGCCGCAGGTAAGCTCGACATCGACTTCCCGATGCAGAACGGCATGATCAAGAGCAGCATCGAAGTGTCTTATGAAAGTGAGCGCGGCGGCAGCTGGGAAGGCAATCCAGAAGGCATGATTGATGCCTACGCGATGACTAACTTGCGTATTGGCTATGAATCAGACGACAACTGGTACATTCAGGCCTACGCCGAAAACCTTCTCGATGAGTTCACATGGGACGGTTACAACGCGAACGGCGGTATTTTGCCATCGCACTTCTTCGGCCCCATGCGTCCAAGAACGTTCGGGATCCGAACAGGGATTACCTGGGACTAATATTGTCTTTCAGTTAAAGCCTACTGCTCGGCCAGCAAACCTTCTCGGTGCGCTGGCCGAGACGTTTTTGGGGACAGCCAAATTGCAATAAAGGCTGGGGCGAAATCGGGATCTTCCACGCTACCAACCCAGGTCCCGTTGTAAAAAAAACGGCTGACGCCTTGCTCGTCGACATCAAACGCAATGTTGTCGCCCTTTTGGACATCTGGCCACATGGCTAAGACCGCTGCCTCCCACTCCAATCGTCGAGGATCATCAAACTCCAAATGATCCCACTCCTTCGCTGTCTGCTTTGCCAGAAAACTGCCGGAGATATTACGTTGATACGTGAGCTCAAACCGGAACGAGTGAGGGGGGTCATCCCACTGACCGGTTTCAGTGAATAGCTTGGAATTGAAGACCTTAAAAAATGCGACTCGTAATTGCGAGCTCCCCACAAGCGCAAGCGGTCGTTCTTGCTCGAGGGTCAGCACTTCGGAGGCATAAGGTGTGGGCTCAAAGTCTTCAATTTGGCTCAACCCTACAAGCGGGATGCCGCAGAAACAAAAGAATTGTAGTACTCGAGCCACCGGCATTAAGCTGCTGCAAGCTCCCGCTGACTGAACTTCACCATCAGTGGCAGCATCACTATCCACAGCGGTACCAGAATTAACATCGTGGTGACATCGCCCAGCGGCAATGTGACAGCACCGAACTTGGCACCAGCCAAATAGTTGGCAGGGGCGATCGCGCCCAAAACAATGGGACGCCAGCGGCTCTCAGACAAAAACGCCATAGCTCTTGGCAGCACCGTTGGAAAAACAAACCAGAGGCAGACCATCCACAGAGGAAACAATGGCGCGCCAAATTCATAAACACCGGCCATCGCCAGAGTAAAATCTACACCAATACCAAGGGCCGCACACGGCATCACTCGATTCAGTTCGGAGCGAATATCTGCGACCGCCGCGTAGTGGAAAGCTATGAGCGCGAACGTCAGCAACATCCAGTCTTCTCTACCGAGGACACAACTAAACCAGGTGGTCTGGAACCACACGGCGTTAAACCAGGTTTTTTCTATCAATGTCATGAGGCTGATACGGCGGTACCGCCGCTAGGGATTGCCCGCGCCGCTATTTAATGGCGTAAAACGCTGCCGTCTTATCCAGAGACAAGGTCAATTTTGATACGAGCGCATCGACTTCTTTAGTCGATGTCACAAACGGTGGCGACATAATCATCGCATTACCCGTTTGTCGCACCATCAGTCCGTTTTCAATGGCTCTATCACGCGTGTATACGGCGCCCCCAGACTCTGGTGCCAAACGCTCCCGCGACCCTTTGTCTTTGACCAGCTCGACCGCAGCGACCAAGCCTTTTGCTCTAACCTGTCCGACCACCGGATGATCTACCAACGACTCAAGCGCCTGAGCGAAGTAAGGTGCCAAGTCAATGGCAGACGATTCGAGAATAGACGTATTTTGAAGCACATCCATCGTTGCAAGCCCGGCAGCACATGAGGCTGGATGACCCGAATAGGTCAATCCATGTGCAAACTCACCGCCGTGGCCCAGCAAGACGTCGGCCACTCTGTCACTAACGAGGCTTCCACCAAGGGGCATGTAGCCATTAGTGACGGCCTTCGCAAACGTGATGAGGTCGGGCTTCGTTCCATAAGTTTGAAAGCCAAATAAATTACCGGTCCGACCAAAGCCACAAATTACCTCGTCGGAAATAAACAAGATATCGCGCTCATCCAAAATCTTCTGAACCGCTGGCCAATAGGTATCAGGCGGAATGATGACACCGCCGGCACCTTGAATAGGCTCAGCAATGAACGCTGCAATATTATCCTCGCCGAGCTCATCAATTTTCTTCGCCAACTCGTTTGCTGCCCATAGCCCAAACTCGTCGGGACTCATATCACCACCTAACTCGAACCAGTAAGGCTGCTCAATGTGGCGGATGTAATCCAACCCCTGAGTTTGCTCGTGCATAGTGCTCATGCCACCCAGCGATGCGGCTGCGATAGTGCTACCGTGGTAAGCATTCTTACGGCTAATGATAAGCCGCTTACTCGGCTTACCCAGCAGCTCGTAATACCGGTGCACAAATTTGATCTGCGTGTCGTTTGCCTCAGACCCCGAGTTTGTGAAGAACACCTTATTAAAGTTGGCCGGCGCCATGTCACAGAGACGCGTCGCCAGCTCGACGGCGGGTTGGTTAGAGCACTTAAAGAAATTGTTGTAAAACGGAAGCTCCATTAGCTGATCAGCGACCGCTTTCTTGATGCCATCCTGGCTGTAGCCAAGACTGCAACACCATAGACCGGACATCGCATCTTGAATCTTATTGCCGTCGGAGTCGTAAATGTAAATGTGCTCAGCGCGGCTGACAATGCGACCGCCATTTGCCGCGTAATCACGAAAATCAGTGAACGGATGCAAATGATGCTGTTGATCAAGTTGTCGTAGCTGATTCGTTTCTAAGGTCGCATTCACGGTATCATCTCCAGTTGAGGATTATATTGTCCACAAGCACGCTCGGTGGCGCCTTACCCCGATCGGGTAAGAGTGCTCTTATTCAAGGAAATTCCAAAGAATGTTGGTGAACGAAGAATACATGGGACTCGTCTATCCCTGGGGACGAAAGAGTCCCGTTGGATACGGTGAGCCACTCGAAGTCGCGCCCAGGGTCTGGTGGGTGCGATTTGAAATGCCGGGCGGGCTCGACCACATCAATATTTGGTTGCTCGAAGAAGAAGACGGGTGGACAGTTGTAGACACCTGCATGAAGCTCGACAGCGCTAAGGCGCAATGGGAGTCGCTCTTTACGGGATTCATGCAAGGAAAGCCCATCGTTCGTGTCATTTGTACCCACTTACACCCCGATCACATCGGTTTAGCCGGATGGCTCTGCAAGCGCTTTGATTGCGAGGTGTGGATGACGCGAAGCGAATACTTAAACGGCAGTCTGCTTCTTAGCTACACCTCCGACGAGATACCGAGTACGGCGCTGCAGTTTTATAAGCGCGCGGGGTTCAGTGATGACATGATGGCGAGCTACCAGCAGCGTTTTGGAACCTTCGGAAAAATGTCCGAACCATTGCCACACAGTTATCGACGCATTGTGGACCTAGAGACGATTAATATCGGCGATCATTATTGGCAGGTGGTTATCGGCCAAGGCCACTCTCCTGAGCACGCCTGTCTGTATTGCCCGGGTCTAAGCCTCATCATTGCCGGCGACCAAATTCTCCCAAGAATTACGCCTAACGTTTCGGTATTCCCTACTGAGCCAGATGGCAATCCGCTGGAGTATTGGCTATCCTCAAACACTCGCTTACTCGATATCCTTCCAGAGGACCTGCTAGTACTACCCGCACACCAGTCACCATTCAAAGGCGCGAGAACACGTCTCAACCAGATCATAGACAGCCATCGCCAATCACTTGCGAGACTCTATAACAACTTGGCTGAGTCGAAGACCGTTCCCGAATGCTTTGTGCATCTGTTCAATCGAGAGTTAAAGGAACACGAAGTGCACTTGGCCACAGGTGAAACCATTGCGCACCTGAACTACTTGGTTCAGCGCGGAAACGTCACTCGAGACGTCAATTCCGATGGACTTTACACCTACACTGCCAACCCAAACTCTGAGTTCATCCACGCAGATGACGTCGCTGCTTAATCGATTCATCGCGTGGGGAGCGCGCTATCTCTACCTGCGTCGCCACGAAAAGCTGTGGAATGGCGTTCCGCTGGACCCCGTTGCAATCAGCAATCTTTGTGTTGAGCTTGACGGCCACCAGGTACGGTTACGCATGTACCATGGCAATGCGGATAAGCCCATGGTGATTTATGCCCACGGCGGCGGCTTCGTCGTGGGCAACCTCGAGACTCACGATCAATTTTGTCGAGCGCTAAGTTTAAATAGCGGCTGTAGCCTTATTTCGATCGACTACCGGCTTGCCCCAGAGCACACCTTCCCCGCAGCGCACGATGACTGTCTGGAGGCGACGAAGTGGATTCTCGACAACTTGGATAATCTCGCTCCCAACAACGGCCTTTTCATCCTCGCGGGTGATAGCGCTGGCGGAAACCTTGCCATCGCCTCGACATTGGCGCTTCAGGAGCGCTATGGCATCGCCGGCTGTTTGGCGATTTATCCCGCCACTCAGCATTACATGAGTGATTTACCCTCCTACACCGAGCACGCCAAAACGGGGCTTGTGCCAGCGCGACACATGCGATGGCTCTGCGATACCTATTTGAATGGTATGGCACCGGCTGATCCCGCATTGGAGCGAATGTTCCCGGGACGGCGGACAATGCTTAACCTATTTCCTAGGACACTAATAATTACAGCCGAGCGAGATCCAATTCGTGACGACGGGGCTCGGTTTGCCGTAAGACTTCACCGATCAGCCTGCAAGATAACCTATAAGCACCTTCCGCAAGCAAGCCATGGATTCGTATGCTCTGAGGGTGACTCAGAGCATTTCAGGGAAGCCGTGCGGATTGCGAGCCAGTGGCTAGCAACACCGCTTATTCTGAAATCGCCTCAAGAAGATTCAGAATCTCTGACTTCTCAAGCTGTCTAGGACAGAAGTAGCCATCACCCTCATCCATGGCCGCCTCGGCAATAACATCAAATTTATCGCGCTTGATGCGTGGGTCCGTCGGAGCAATGCCGACATCGGCAATCAGCTTTTTGACTTCAGCAATGAACGCCCGTGCCCGCGTCTCAGGATGACCCGAATCTGAAACGCCGGTTGCTACAGCAAGCTCAGCTAAACGATCGACCGCCGTATCACCGTAAAGCGTCAGTACGTGTGGTAGCACCAGCGCATTCGCATGGCCGTGGGGTATACCAAAGTTGGCGCCTAGTTGATGGGCGATAGCATGCACGTTACCGACATTGACCTGATTAATGGCGACGCCCGCGTTATAAGCTGCAAGCGCCATAGCTTCTCGCGCGTCCATATTGCCAGGCTCCTCACAGGCCATTCGAAGCCATCGAAAAACGCCTTGAACGGATATACGGCCCATTTCGGTCCGGTTTCCGCGCTCCCAGGTCGAGATATAAGCCTCGATACCATGTGTTAACGCATCGATACCCGTCGCCGCTGTGATGGGCTTAGGTAAACCCACCATAAGACAGGCATCCAAAGCGACCGCCTTCGGATGGATGGCCTCACCACCAATGATCTCTTTCTTGTGTGAAGCCTGGTTCGTAATAACGGCGCCCATAGTCGCTTCGCTGCCTGTGCCCGACGTCGTTGGAATGACGAACAATGGCGCCGCTTCATCGGGACCATTGCCCATACCCGCCCACTTGGTCATATCGCCGTCGTTATACTTCCTAAACGCGATGACTTTTGCGCAATCAATAGACGAACCACCGCCAACAGCGAGGATCGCGGTCGCACCCGACTCTTTCAGAACGCGCGCGCCTTCCTCGACGTGTCCATACGTAGGATCAGGGTCCACTTTGTCGTACCAAGTCAGCGTTACGCCCTCGCGATTGAGGCCAGCAACAGCCTCATCTGCCAGGCCGAGATCTCTAAGCGCTCTGTCCGTTACCACCAGAACCGAGGTATGTCCTAGCTCAACGATACGATCACACAGGCGTGCGCAACTCGCTTTGCCGACAAACGCCATGTAGTTGCCTTTCGGCTTCCCTGCAACGACTTGAGCCATTGCGAAAAAGATTCGGTTTTTGAGCTTACGAAGAAACATTGGTTTAGCCATGATTTGCCCCTGACTTTGGTGCAACACGCGATTAGCCGCTATGCTCGCCAAATTGTTGTATTTTATTTTTTTACAGTAACTCGAGGATCAATCAAGCGCCACTATGTCACACCACTATATTCACATAGAAGACCCTGCAACCCTCGAGCTGAGAGAGACCGAGGACCTAGGCTGTGCTGCCGACGAAGTTGTCATCGATGTAGCTTATGCCGGTATCAACAGAGCGGATGTGCTGCAGCGCATGGGGTTTTATCCGCCACCTGAAGATGCGAGCCCTGTCATGGGGCTCGAGGTGTCGGGAACGATCCGCATAGCAGGCGAGCGCAGCGGCTTCGTCACGGGTGAACGGGTCTGCGCACTGGTTCACGGTGGCGGCTACGCGACACAGGCCAAGGCCAAAGCAGAGTGCACCTCGCGCGTGCCTGCTGCGATTGACCTGAAAGTATCAGCCTGCCTCCCCGAGGCATTTCTCACGGTCTGGTACAACGTCGTTGTTCGTGCCAAATTGAAACCCGGCGAGACTTTGCTCGTGCACGGTGGCACCAGCGGTATCGGCAATATTGCAGTCCAGCTAGGTAAGTCGATGAACTGTCGCGTCATTGCAACGGCGGGCTCGGCCGATAAGTGTCAGCTGCTTGCCGATATCGGCGCCAATGTGTGTCTGAACTACAACGCGGCACCACTTACAGACCAATGCGCGCAGCACGGTGTGTTAGGGGATGTAGATGTAGTACTTGATTTGGTCGGCGGTGATTTCGAGCAATTTAATCTTGAGTGTCTAGCCATTGATGGACGAATTGCCTGCATCGGGCTGATGCGGGGAGGCCAGGCCACAATCGACCTGACACAACTCCTTATGAAACGCGCAACCTTGACCGGCAGCACCCTACGACGCCTGAGCCACGAAGAGAAAGCACGATGTTTCCGCGAAGTTGATGAGCAGCTGATGCCGCTCGTCGAGAGCGGTCAAATGCGCCCGCTAATTGACAAGACCTTCGAATTAAAGGATGCCCTCGAAGCACAGACCTACATGTCCTCGGGTACTCACGCTGGAAAGCTGTTGTTAAATTGCGCATAAGCTAGGACAGCATTCTGTCCTAGTAGCTCCACAGCAGGTTAATCCGACTGACTGGTGGGCCCATGATTTAACAACTGAAACAACAACCCCGAGACCGCTCCTGTTGTAGCATGTGCAAATAGTCCTGCCGTTGTTCGGGTCGAGGCGACAACCACACCACCGGATCCCATCACCGCATCGAAGGCTAGATAGAATGCCATTAGCGACAGTGCGCCAATTCCCGCGTACGTTGCCCGCGCGATAACTGTAGTCACCGACCGATTGCGGAGTACAAGGCCCAGCAACCAAAAGCAGATGGCATGTAATATGAGGTACAGGGGTAGATAAATGGTCCCCAGACCCACCCACTCCTTGGCAATCATGTCCAGTCGGTCCGATAGGCTGACCTCGATACCAAAACCAACCAAGGTCGCTGCACTCACCGATGCGTTGATCACAATGCTCAGGCTATAACCAACCAAAACTGCCACCAGCAGACTTATCACCCGCCTCATATCAACATCCAATTCTTGACTCCACAGACGCGGGAATCTTGCGCTATAGTCGGCCGACAATCCAGTTTAGGACGACGCCTCATGTTTTCACGCCTTTCTTTTAGAGCCTTACTCGTCTCTGCGCTTTGCAGTGCGAGCTCTCTGTCACTTGCGGCACTGCAGATGGAGACCATTGCCGAAGGTCTAGACACGCCTTGGTCAGTCGCGGAACTCCCTGACGGAGGGTTCCTAGTAACCGAGCGTCCCGGAAGCATCAAGCGCGTGGCACCCTCAGGGGAGATGACGGCAGTCACAGGCGTACCTGAAGTCTTCGGCAAACGGCAGGGTGGGCTTTTCGATGTTGTACTTCACCCCAACTTTGCTACCAACAATACGATTTTTCTCGCTTATGCCGCAGGTTCAGAAGACAGTAATCGAACGACCGTAGCACGGGGAGTTCTGGACGGAAGCGCCCTGACCGATGTCACCGTTATCTTCGAGGTCAGCCCAACTAAGCGCGGTGGCGGTCACTTCGGGGGTCGTATGGCCTTTTTGGCCGATGGCACCATGCTGCTGTCGGTCGGTGAGGGCTACACCTTACGCGAAGATGCGCAGAAAACAGGCAGCCAGCTCGGAAAATTGCTACGCATGACCGAAACCGGTGAGGCGCCTGCTGACAACCCGTTTCCAGACGCGCCTTACGTCTACAGCTACGGCCATCGAAACCCCCAAGGGTTGATCGTCGATGCGGCAACGCAGTCGATCTGGATGACCGAGCACGGGCCTAAAGGTGGGGACGAGCTTAATCGCATTGAAGCCGGCAAGAACTATGGCTGGCCGGCAATTACCTACGGTGTCGACTACTCGGGCGCCATTATCTCTCCATTTACAGAAGCACCCGGCATGGAGCAGCCGATCACCTATTGGGTGCCCAGTATTGCGACATCGGGTCTCGCGCTGTACACAAGTTCAGCCATTCCAAGCCTCACGGGTAAGTTACTCGTAGGTGGGCTCAAGGCCAAAAAGGTGGTAGCGGTTGATGTGTCAGGAGAAAAGCCTGTTTTAAGTGAGCCATTCCCCGACCTTGAAGCACGTGTTCGCGATGTCCGGGCTCTGAGCGATGGATCGATCGCCGTGATCGATGAAGCCGGCGGAAAGGTCATTCGAGTCAGCCAAGGCGCAGACTAAGACCCATAGTTGGGGCGCCAGTTAGCTCGCGATGCGCTCCAACTTTCTCGCCTTCTCATCGACTTGCAATCTCCCCACAGGCGCCCACTTGCGGCGAACACCTGGCGACGGGGATAAATAGAACAAGTCTCCGTTGTTACCTGTAAAGGTCACGGGGACACCGCTTTCCCGGGCGATAGTGGCGTTGGCCTCCATGTGACGCTTTTCACCGTGGACGGGAATGCTTAGCCGAGGCTTTAAGGTTTCATACAGATCCTTTAGCTCATCCTGGCAGGGGTGTCCCGATGCATGAAGCGTCGTTGCGGCATCATCCGCATGGATCACGCTCACACCACGATCCTTCAAACCTTCGATCAACCGATGTACCGATTCCTCGTTACCGGGGATAGTTTTCGACGAGAAAATCACAGTATCACCCTCGCCCAATGAGAGATGTGGGTGCGTGTCCATCATCAATCTGTGAAGCGCTGCGCCAATTTCACCTTGAGTGCCGGTAGCGACAGCCAGCACTTCATTCTCAGGCAGGTACCCCAAGTGCTCGGCATCAATGATCGGTACCTTCGGTTCAAATACACCGGAATGCTTGGCAGATCGCACCATAATATCCAGCGAGCGCCCCAGCAATCCGACACGACGCTCCGAGGCATGGGCCGCACGAAATACGCTTTGGACCCGAGCAACATTACTGGCAAAGCAGGCAACGACGACCCGCCCCTTCAATGATGTAACGAGCTTTACCAGAGCATCGCCAACCTCACCCTCTGTCGGCGATCTGCCGGGAGTTGTTGCATTCGTTGAGTCACAAATCACGGCATCAATACCCTTCGCAGCGAGAGCCTTCCAGGTACTGGGCGACCACGGCGATCCAATGACAGGTCGCGCATCTATTTTCCAATCAGCGGTATGCAGGATCCGTGTACCCTGCGACTCGAGCAGCAGTGCACAAGTTTCGGGGGTCGAGTGAGTTATGGGTAGCCAGGTAACGTCGAACGAACCAATGGTATGCGTATCAGCCGGCAAAACCTCGATCAATGGCGTAGGTGGAGGAGCGCCTCGCCAGGCCGCTTTTTTTCGGAGGACGGCTGCAGCAAAGGGAGTCGCGTAAACGGGGCACTGAAGTTCCTGCCATAAATACGGGATGGCACCGAAGTGATCCTCGTGCGCATGCGTCACCACCAAGCCGTCCAACTGATCTCGTTGACTCGATATGAAGGTTGGATCCGGCATCTGGATAGACGGTCTGCCGCGGTGATCCTCATTTGCCTGCTCAAACGTGATCCCACAGTCCACCATCAACCAGCGACCCTGAGACGAAAACAGATTTAGGTTCATACCGATCTCGCCGCAGCCACCGAGTGGCAGGAAAGAAATCGGTGACGTGTCATTGTTCAAAAGAACGGCCTGGAGGCTAGTGGGTCACCAACTATAGCCAACTCTCAAGTTATACGACTGATCAATCGCTTTTTTACCTACCGCAGCTGCGCCGTCGTAATCGACAGTGAACTCCGCGGCGGCTTCCAGCCCAAAAAAGAAAGGGAAACCGAAGCCAATGGTGGTATCCAGGATGACGCTGTTGTCGTCACTAACATTCAAAATACCAACGTGCGTCAGGTATACCTTTGAGTCGCCACCCAGGATTTCGCTTTCTCCCGTCAGGTTCCAGTTAACACCTAGATACTCTGTGTCTTGCGCGTTGAAAAAATCGGTATCCACCCAGACAAATCCAAGTTCGCCATCAAGCTTGCCCCAGGCAACATCAAATAACTTTCGCCCGTAATAAGGACCGAGATAACTTCGCAACCGAATGTCAGCAAATTTGTCGGCCTCTACCGATGCGTTGAACCCAAGGTAGTGATTAGTCCAATCCTCGAGGTAATAGTCGTACTTGGTCACCACCTGCCAATTGTCGGCAGAGGGCTCACGCGAACGCACTATTTCGTTTGTGCCTCCAATACCTTCCGTCTGGACAGAGACAACAGAGGTATCCTGCTCCACATTGGCCCGCAAGGTGATTCGATCACGCGTACTATCAAACTGCGTATTAACTGCAACATCGAGTTGATCGGAATCGGTATTACCGCGTGCAAAGGTAAAGGCAGCGGACGCTAAGCCCTCCCAGGCATAACCTTGTCCCATTTCCCAAGGCTCAGGATTGAGCTTGTCGACGTCGGCCAGCTTAATAATTTCACCATCGGACAGGGCCATGATCCCGGAGGTGACCATCATTGGTGCGGTTTCCACGCGTCGACCATCTTTCAACAGTAAGGTCGACACCTCTCGATCATCCACAGACGCCTGAATATCCTTGATTAAGGCCGTGTCAATTTTTAAGTCGCGGCTGAAGCTTGTGGATATTGTGATTTGGTCACCTCGGTAATCGACGATATCGGCGACGATGGAAGAGCCATCGTGTAGCACAATACGTGCATTGGTGAGCGCGTTGGCGATCGGAGACAAAAGTAGAGCCGTCAGACATAAACCCAAGAAAAAGGTCATTCTTAACGACCAATCGAGAGATCGATATGTGTATCGCGGTACTATCATC
>Ga0163109_10001374_pt1 | contig 19208 bp, 14 predicted proteins | sample CRUFie1St13metaG_FD_108704 | JGI IMG/M metagenome (GOLD analysis project Ga0163109, IMG submission 108704) | Marine microbial communities from the Costa Rica Dome - CRUD Field 142mm St13 metaG | ecosystem: Environmental > Aquatic > Marine > Oceanic > Photic zone | place: Costa Rica: the Eastern... | reverse complement strand
TCTTCGGAATGGATCGTGGTGACGACGACTCGGCAGCCACCAGCGGAGGCTGGCAAGGGGGCGGATATCCCACCCGGATGAAACCCCCTTGCCAGTTCTCCCATCCTGCTCTCACAGGTAAACGGATGCCAGTGCGTTTCGCTTATGACTGTTAAGGGTCATTTTCTATCTTACAACCCGTTTTCAACGGTGCTTAATCTTGACCAGTCATTTCATCCGGCCTTACCCATTGGTCAAACTCTTCATTGGTAAGATATCCAAGTTCAAGCGCTGACTCTCGAAGGGTAGTCCCTTCTTCATGCGCCTTTTTTGCGATCTTTGCTGCTTTATCGTACCCAATGTGGTTGTTCAGTGCAGTTACTAGCATCAAAGAATTCTCCAAGTGAGTTTGAATCATGTGTTCGTTGGGAACTATGCCCAATACGCATTTTTCTCTGAATGCGCGCATTGAGTCAGACAATATTCTGACGCTGTGTAGCAAATTATGAATCATCATTGGTTTGAATACATTCAATTCGAAGTTACCTTGGCTACCTCCAATTGTTATCGCAGTGTGATTGCCCATGACTTGACAACAAACCATTGTCATGGCTTCTGACTGCGTTGGATTCACTTTCCCGGGCATAATTGAGGAACCTGGCTCGTTTGCCGGAAGCGACAATTCCCCTAGTCCACACCTTGGGCCAGAACCCAGCCACCGAATGTCATTTGCAATTTTCATTAGACTTGCTGCTAATGTGTTTAGCGCACCGCTAGCCGCCACAATAGCATCATGTGCAGCTAATTGTGAAAATTTGTTAGGCGCCGTAATAAACGGCAAATTCGTTTTCAAAGCTATTGCTGAAGCCACGCGCTTTGCAAACTCAGGGTGAGTATTCAATCCAGTTCCAACAGCGGTTCCACCGAGTGCTAACTCATGCAGGTCTTCTAGAGCGAATTCAATTCTTCTCATATCGGCGTCCAACTGTGCAACCCAACCACTTGCCTCTTGCCCTAAAGTAAGAGGCACTGCATCCATGAGGTGAGTTCTTCCTATTTTCACAATATTAGACCATTCTTTCGATTTCACTGCTAAGGAATCTCTCAAGTCTCTCAAACTAGGAATCAAGTCGTTAGTTATCGCTTCAGCACTGGAGATATGCATAGCAGTTGGAAAAGTATCGTTCGAGGATTGGGCTCTGTTGACATGATCATTTGGGTGTACTGGTGATTTAGAGCCTAGGACGCCCCCAGCCATCTCAATTGCGCGATTTGCGATTACCTCGTTTGTATTCATGTTGGACTGAGTTCCAGATCCTGTCTGCCATACCCTTAGTGGAAAGTGGTCATCAAGCTCACCGTTAATCACCTCTTCAGCAGCTGAAATAATCAGTTTTGCAACCTTTCCATCTAATTGTCCTAAATCAGAATTTACTTTTGCTGCCGATTGTTTTAGAATACCAAAGGCACGGATGACCCCTCTAGGCATCAAATCATCACCAATATCGAAGTTGATTAATGACCTTGCGGTTTGGCAACCGTAGTACATGTCGGCAGGAACTTCCAACTCCCCCATCGTATCTGCTTCTATTCGTACTTCTCCCATGTGCCGCTGTAATAGCCGACCGTCCATGTCCCTTTCCCTCTAGTAACGGTGAAAGGTGAGAATCTCGAGGGCTGAATAATGGCCGGCTATCGCTTGGTGTGGTTTCAACATCTGCACAAGGCAGCAGGAACATATGTCATTCGTCGAGCGATGGCAAATGGGGAAACTTTTTGGCCAGAACATTCGAATGGTAACCCTCGTGTTAATGGGCAATTAATCCCACTGTGGGAGATGTCTTCTGACCAACTTACATCCTTCATTGATGAGTGTGAGGAAAAAGGAGTCACATTCGTTGCCTGTGAATGGGGTGGCCCGGATTTTCAAACATTATCCAATGATGAACGAGTAATCTTGTTGACCTGCATGAGGCAGCCAATCAAGCGTTTTATTTCAAATTACAATTACGACCATTATTTGTTGTTGACTAAGGCCACATCATATGCAGAGTATCTGAAAGATGGCCACCTACATTCATCTCCAGAATACTATACGAAGATATTCGCTAGAGGAAAATTAGACCTAGATCTAGCCAAATCCAATCTTGAATTATTTGACCATGTAATCGTGGCGGAGGACGGAATGGATACTTTGAACGAATTTGGCTGGAATAAAGAAAGCGATACAACTCATCCAACTTTTGGTGATAACAAGCGTGCAATGGTTTTGCTCGCAAAGCTACGTTGGTTTAGGCTATTCAACTATCTCAAAAAGAAAAAGTATCTCCCACCCGAAGAATTGAAAATAAACAATTTGAACAAACTTGATCTGGAACTTTATGATTTAATGCGAAGATAAATCAGGACCTATGCCAGTCATTATTTCCCCGTCTTTCCAATACCCTCGATACATCAACATAGTCTGGAAGGGAATTTCGATATTCCCATCCAAATCTATTGCAATTACTCCACCACGTCCACCCAATGGAGCAACCGTGTCAAGCATATTCTTACATGATTCTTCTAGTGATTCACCAAGACGCAGTCTTGTTGCAACCTCATGTGCAGCACATGTTCTAATGAAGGCTTCACCAACTCCAGTACAGGATACCGCGACCCTTTGATCAGCCCAAGTTCCTGCTCCAATAATCGGCGTATCTCCAATTCTGCCATCTGGTTTTCCAGTCATACCGCCAGTACTGGTCGCCGCTGCTAATATTCCATTTTTATCGATAGCAACAGCGCCTACAGTACCCATGCCTTCATCGTGGTCTAGCATAGCAGAATCGTCTTCGTCTGTGGAGCCTGGTCTAGATTTTGCATCATTCCATTTCTGCCATTGTGCCTTACGTAAATCTGTGATGAGCCATTCTTGTTCAACTTCCTCAATACCGCTTTTGATTGCGAAATCATCGGCTGCAGCACCATTCAACATTACTGGCCAGTTGCTGTCAAGAATCATTTTAGCAGCCCTAATCGGGTGCCTGATTTTTTTGACATTGACTACCGAACCAGCAGCACTATCGCTACCTCTCATGATGCTTGCATCCATCGTGACTGAACCATCTGCTGCGATTACAGAGCCGATTCCGGCATTGAATAACGGCTCATTTTCCATCATTTCAACAGCTATTGTTACAGCTTCTAGGGCATCTAATCCGCTTTCTAACATTGAGCCTACTGTAGCCAGCACATTGTGCATGCATGCTATCCTTTGTGGGTCTAGATCAGTAGGGCCTTTCCATGGCCCATCTCCGCCAGCACCACCATGAATGGCGAGGCCGACCATCAAATCGCCTCAGGCGCGTGTAACTGAGATGATTTGCTGTGGCTCTGCGGGTCTATCACCGGGCAGTTTTCTGCACCTTTCGATTGCCTTGACCACATTCATGCCATCAACAACTTCTCCGAAAACCGCGTGGTTCCCGTTTAGCCATGGAGTTGCAACAGTTGTGAGGAAGAATTGGGAGCCGCCTGTGTTCCGTCCAGCATTTGCCATCGATAGAATTCCTGGGCGGTCATGCTTCATGGATAGAGCGCTTGGTTCGCAAGGAATCTTCCATCCGGGTCCTCCAGTTCCTGCCATTCGGCTCATTGGGTCTCTGGAATGTGGGCATCCTCCCTGAATCATAAATTGTTCAATGACTCTGTGGAAATGCAATCCGTTGTAGTGACCATCGTCTACTAGACGAAGGAAGTTAGCGGTCGTATCTGGAGCTTCATCGGTAAATAGCCTAATTCGGATATCTCCGGCACTTGTCTGCATAATGACGTCTGTCATGCTTGGGTCTGGGCGAAGCCCGTTGATGACCCTTACTGTGAAAGTATCATTGAACCATGTGTGGTCTGAAATATTGGTCAGCATATGCTCTTGCTTGTTCTGGAGTATATCCTGCTGCGAGTAACTGCTGCTCGTACTGCAACTGTTCAGGGGATATTCCAGCATCTGCACCTATCATTCCACCCATTTGTTGGTCGAATGCAGCGTTTGCAAATGCATCTTGGGTTAGAGTTTCGCCACCTCGTCCCTTTCTAATGATTAGAAGTGTTAGGAGAATAATCACTACTACTCCAAATCCAATACCACCGATCATCGCAACATCGGTTCCACTTTCACTCGAATCACTAGACTTCTCTCCGGAGTCTCCTTTTCCGGAGTCTCCCGTTCCGGAATCGCCGTTGTTGTCGGTACCGCCGTTGTCGTCGGTTCCGCCGCTGTTATCCTCGATAATACAGCCAACGTTGTCTACAACATTGATTCCGCCTACAGTGCCGGGACACTCATCGATTGAGTCCACGACTCCATCACCGTCAGTATCAATCTCACAGCCGTTTTCATCGACTGTAACTCCAGCGGGGGTTGCATCACAGTCGTCATCGGAATCCTGCACACCATCGCCATCTGTATCAACGAATGGAGGCGGGCACCCATCTCCGCCATCCCCGTTTTCGACACCCGTTACACCTGGGCATTGGTCACCGAGGTAGCCCGAACTGTTGTCTCCAAATCCATCTTCATCTTCGTCGACCCATTGACTTTCATCAAGTGGGGCGAAATCGTTCAAGTTAGACCAGCCGTCACCATCTAGGTCAGCACAGCCGTATCTATCTCCGTAGCTCTCACCGTACTTGTCAGGACAATCATCAACGATTCCGTCTCCGTTGTCAGTGGTGTTGTAACCATCTCTGTCAACATCGTTTGCCCAGAGCTCTTCTTCATTTTGGATTGTAAATTCTTCACCCATCATGTCGTTGTTTATGATATCCATTTCATTGATTGCTTGGTCCATGTTTACCATGACTATACAAGAGTATGAGCCGCTCGGTGTTGAAGCATTGATGAATGTCGAAGACGCCCTCTCCAGAACTAGTTGGCCGTATGTGGCGTATGTGCTGTAGGCCGCCGAATCAAGTTGTTCAACAACATCTCCATTTTCATTGAGCAATTCTAGAGTCCACTGGAATTCTCCAATAGCCGGTCCACGCATGTTGTGGATTTCGAATGAGTAGAACAATTCCTCGTTACTAATCATCTCAGCACCACATGTTAAGTTGCTAACCGCCAAATCTGCTTCAGCAGGTGGTAGAGTGTTAATTGAAATATTGTAGTAACCTTCACCTCCAGCAGAATCGACAACTAATGTGAAGGTCCCATCTTGGCCTTCATACATCATGTCGCCCATAGACATCCACTCGGTACCATTCCATCCAGCAACCAGGTTACTATCTACATCGTAAAGCGAAGCTGTAAATGGTGTGCCTTGGTCTGGAGAGAACATTACGTGTACGTTGTTGTAATCTGCTAGATTGAATTGGTAAGAGTCAGAACTGTCTTGGCCATCCAGGCACCCTTGACCGCCCTGTGTTGGGTTTGTGCCTAGGATAATCGGGTTTTCGAGGTCAGAGCCTGCATCGGTTCCAATCCCCGCATCAGAATATCCTGTGCATGTGAAAGGCGCTGTGTATCCTTCAGGATTTCCGATAATCAGTCTGTAGGTTCCAGCACCGCCTGATTCAATCCAGGAGGTTGAACGGTTGATCATAATCAGATAATCGCCAGCGACGCCTTCGTATCCTGTTCCCATTGTTGAGACATCACTGTCAGCGAATAAACCAGCATCAGTATCGATGCCAGCTCCGTTTGCATCAACTAGTGCTATTCCCACAGCACCTGATGGCGGGTCCACTAGACTGATGTTCAAGTTCTGTCCAGTCGTGAGGGTGATCTTGTAGAAATCCTGCGTATCGCTAGAATCGATACATCCTCTGTATTCAGCATCTGCGTACATGCCCAAATCCATTGCATTTGCAGTGTTATTGTCTGCATCACCGCCAAGACCAGCATCATTTTGCGTCGCACACGCAGTTTCTGCATTTCCAACTGTGAATTGACCAGTTCTTGAAGCTTCATTGTTTTCCTCATCTCGCTCAAGAATCAAATCATCTTGGTCTGCCACTACATACATGTAGTAACCTCCCTCGACTAAGTCAGCAGGAATTGTTGCCGGGATGGTTACGCTTGTGTTGGTATCCATTGGTATTCCGCTTGTTGTTGTTGAGCCAATTTCATGGTCATACCAGTCAACTCCAAAATTTACGGATAAAATTACGGTTAATTCAACGTTTGATACTCCGTCAACAGTCCCTTGATTTTCTAATACGGCTGTTACATCGAATGAGTCACCCAATTGACCGCTTCCGGCGCTGGTTACTGTATCAATTGTGTAATCCGGTGCTGGAATACTTTTGTTAGTCCAGACATCTAGTGTATAGTTTGAGACGCCCGAATAATGTGTTATATTGACGTAATATGTTCCGCCAACCCCTTCATAATCACTCAACTTTGCAGTTACAGTTTCAGGATATGACGCAGACAAACCTCTGTCAACTTGTGAGCCGTTTGAGTAATGCAGGTACAAATCGAAGTCTGAGTTTTGGTCCTCTGCATCAAGCATCACTTCCAAGAAATAACCTGCAGGTACATCAAACTCATAAACATCATCTCCATCTCCACCGTCCATACATCCGGTGTACGTTCCAGTGATGTTGCTTCCAATATTAGTGGCATTAGCAGGGTCGTTTCCGGCGTCTGAACCCAAACCGGCATCATTCTGAACTCCTCCCAGAAGGTCGCTACAGTCATCTCCAATCACCATTTTATCCGGTGATGCCATGTTATTGTTCAACTCGTCAGACTCAGTGATGTTTCCATAACCATCAGCCCAAACAATCCAGTGATAGGAATCGTTAGTTGTGTTCGCAGGAATCGTAACACTCATGCTAGTGTTTCGTGTTGAACCAGCAGCTAAGTCTGCTTCAACTGAGACATCATCGAGGATTCTATCCGATGCGTCGTATGTTGTGTCGGTTGAAAGAATGAAGAAAACGTCAAACGCTCCAGTTGTTGCGCTCGAGTTGTTTGCAAGATTTTCAACGGTGTAATTCACTGTAACAGTGTCACCAGCCTTCGCCTTGAGGGGGGCTTCAACCATTGAGATAGTCATGTCCGGTTTAGGTGTGGAATTATTGGTCCATACTCGTAGAGTGTAGGTTCCATCGCCGCTGTACATGTTTACCCAAACATAGAATGTGGTTGCGTTTCCTTCTAGTGAGGTGCCTGCAGTGGACACCTTTTCTAGGGGATCGTTATACTCGGACCAGTCGTATGCATATGCGTTTTTACTTGAGTCTACAATGTAAAGGTCAAAATCAGCACCCGTTGGAACGACGAGTTCGACATCAACTTCTTTGCCAGAGGTTGTTGTTATCGCGTACAGGTCTTCAGAGTCTGCAGAATCAACACAACCATTCACTCCACTAGGGCCATTTGTGGGGTCGGTTCCTAGACTCTTTGCTGTGGTGCTGGTGTTTCCAGTATCGCCCGCAGTACCACCATCTGTTTGTACTGCTGGACATGGCGCTCTTCCGGATGTACCAAGGCCCGCCCTTGGTCCAACATCGTCAATCGACTTCGGAATAAAATCGAAAATTGGGATATCTGTAAGTTCTTTTGATTGATCAATCTCTTTATCATAAGTTCCTGCGACAACCGGTGTAGCAGACATCAATATCATCAAGCTGGCAAGAAGGAATGTACGTGTACGCATGGCCCTCAACAGAGTTGGCTGCACACTAGTCAACTATCAAGGTACGGATTGACGAAGTCACAGAATTGTAACCTGATTATATTAAGCGGCTCTTGGAGATGCCGCATTTACTTCATCGGAAACCCCCGCTGCGTATCGCTCAAAGTTCTTGTTGAACATGGTAGCAAGTTTGTCCGCAGCAGCGTCGTAGGCATTGCTATCTTCCCATGTTTGTCTTGGTATCAGAACTTCTTCAGGAACACCTGGGCATGATTTTGGAACTTCGAATCCAAACCTCTCATCCAATACGTACTCAACATTGTCTAACTCACCATCTAACGCGGCGTTCAACATCGCACGGGTATGCTTAATCTTCATACGACTTCCAACACCGTATGAGCCTCCGGACCATCCAGTGTTGATTAGCCAAGCAGTAGAGCCGTGTTCAGCCATTTTGCTAGATAGCAAGTCCGCATAAACACCAGGATGCATTGGCATGAATGGTTCGCCGAAGCATGCAGAGAAGGTAGCCTCAGGTTCAGTGACACCAATTTCAGTTCCTGCAACCTTTGCAGTGTAACCAGAGATGAAGTGATAGGCCGCCTGAGAAGCGGTCAATCTGCTGATTGGAGGTAGGACGCCAAATGCGTCGCAAGTTAGGAATATTACATTTTGAGGGTGACCCCCTTTACTGTCAAGCGTCCGATTTGCAATTGCTTCGATAGGATAGGAACCTCTTGTGTTCTGCGTTTTGCTGGTGTCGAAAAAGTCAGGAATTCCATCGCTATCTACTACAATATTTTCCAGTACAGTACCTTTTTGTTTTGTAGTTGCAAAGATTTCAGGCTCATCTTCTTCTGAGAGATTAATCAGTTTAGCGTAGCATCCACCTTCGAAATTGAAGACACCATTTGCACCCCACCCGTGTTCATCATCACCGATTAAAGCGCGCTTAGGGTCTGCAGATAGAGTAGTTTTACCGGTTCCCGAAAGTCCGAAGAAGATAGCAGTATTTTCTCCGTTGGTGTTCGCAGAGCAGTGCATAGGAAGGATTCCCTTCTTTGGAAGAATTAGGTTCATTACGCTGAAAATAGATTTCTTGATCTCTCCAGCATATCTTGTACCGCCGATAATAACCTCGCCAAGTTCGTAGTTTACAATTACGAAGCATTGGGAGTTCAGAGCGTCGTCATTTGCTTCATAGTGAGGCGCGTGATATACTGTGAATTGAGGGGTGTGCGTCTTTAATTGCTCAGTAGTTGGGCGGACGAACATGTTTCTTGCGAATGCATTGTGCCAAGCGTTTTGATTGATTACTCGAATTGGTAATGCTTCGCTCTCCTCAGCTCCACAATAAAGATCTTGAACGAAAAGTGATTCTCTTGAGGATAAGTATTCGATAACCTGTGCCTTTAGCCTGTTAAACACTTCTTTGTCTGTGGAAATATTGATTTCTCCCCAGTTTACATCTTTATTTGTTGTTGGCTCGTCAACAATGAATTTATCTTTTGGAGAACGACCGGTTCTTTCACCGGTTTCCGTAACTAAAGCCCCTTCAGATGTAAGGAATCCTTCTTTTCTTTCAATTGCTAAGTCGATTAATGAAATGTTATCTAAATTCCAATAAATCGCTGCATTGGTATCGATACCACTATCAGAAAGGTCGCCCGATGGGACGCCTACGACATTCGCCATGTCCCTTCGACCCGCGGCCCCTCTTTGTCCCTTGCGGTTCGAGGTTAACCTAAACATGGTTAAAATCCAAATTTAATGTACCCCGAAGGGAGAGATTGAAATCCATTTCCATTGAAGCCCCGGGTATGGAGAAGGAGGCTGAAGACGAAATCCTCTCCAAAAGGAACTTCCAAAAATCTTCAGGGATAAACCTTGATAATTTCATCATTAAATCTGCTTTTGATAATGTGGTAGCCGAAGAATCAGAGACAGTTTCTTTGGAACAAGTCGATGAAGCGGTTGGAGAGGTTGCTGAGATATTCTCACGTGGCGATTTACCGAGTAACATCAACAGAGATGGTACTGTCAACGATGCCCCGGAAATCGATAGTGTCACAGAATACGCAACAGAAGGAGAAAAGCGTCTACATTACGGATTAATGATTGCTATGATCGTTGTTTGGTCAGCAATAGGAACAATCGTTGGCACGTCTCCCATCTTCAGTAACACAATATCAGCAATCGGATTATTCGCCATGGCTGGTTTTGGCATGTGGTTAGGAGAAACTTGGATTCCTAAGCAGCGTATGCATTTGCTTGGTGTAACCTGGGTAATCATCTCCATGAAAATTCTCTACGGTCTAGCAATTTCGATGTATGCTTGGGATTGGATTGGGACAACCGAATTGGGGGCTTCTCTACTCGGCCTTGTAGTGCTCAATATCGGTATTGCACAGCACCACGACGAAGATGCAATCGCGACTCAAGCAACGATAGTGCTTCTTGCAATCGGTTCTGCAGCAGGTGGCACATACGGCCAAGAAGGAGTTGCAGTGATGGTCGGGGTTGGAACATTGCTGTTCCACGCGTTAGCGTATCTGAGGTCTTCAGGAAATTTGGCTTCTCTAGGTATTGCAGTTTCATATCTGTGGATTGGATTGCATGCAATCAGTGATGATTGGCTGATTTTTGGAATCGAGATAACTCCGTTTAGCGATGAGCTACTCCTTTTCCTCCTTATGTTTGGCGTAACCGGTATTAATGCGGTTACTGCGACTAAGTTTGCTAAGGCTGAAAATTGGTTCTCTTCAGGCTTCAAGGCTATGGGTCTAGGCAAACCTGGACTTTGGTCAGTTTCTGTTGGCCTTGGCATGATTGGCGCATTGCTGGCAATCGCATCAAACCGACTTGAAACAGGGTATTCATTGGCACAACTGATTCTCTTACTATCGGCATTTACACCCTCGTATCTCGTTGTTCGTGGTGAAAGTTGGCAGAAGTTGCAGAGATACGCTCTATGGCCAGCACCGATTCTTTTAGCGATTCTAATTCTAATGGTTAGAGGCGTAATCGATTCGCCGCTCTCAGAGCCATGGTCGATTTACGCTGTGTTTAGCGCTGCTATTACTACAGCAGCGATTTTGAATCATCAACACGCTGTATCCGACCACGTTCTCTGGATAGGCTCAATTGCAATCGTGATTATTCTAACATTGCTAATTCCTGCTGAAGATGAAAACTTAGCTAGAATACTTCTATCTTGTCAAGCAATTGTTTGGATAGGTTTGGCGGTGCTAGCAGTACAAAGAGACTCACCTTCTCTTGCTGGAACGGCAACAATTGCCCCGTGGATTTGGCTATTCTTTTTCGCAAGCAATCTTGAGTCCAGACTAATTTCAGTAGAGATAATTCCGACAAACTTTGCAGAGCTAGACGTATCCATATACCTGATTTTATTGATATTAATTCAAATCCCGCTAAATTTCAAACTCGGAGATAGTGGCGTGAACTTAGCCGGTCGATTGGTCGGCATGTCTGAATTGAGTGCAAGAATGAGAGACAGCGGTATGATGAGGTTGTGGAATATCAGTTTCATTACAATTTTATTAGCAATGTTATTCATTACAAATCCAGGTGTAATTCCTGCATACGGAATGGTCTCTGTTATGGGACTAATTTTGATTTACCATTCTGTTGCAATGCGAATGGACATGCATCAAGGGACCCCCAGAACAATCATTGTTTCTTGGTCAATTGCAGCGCTGGTATTACAGTGGAGATTTGGATTCGCTGCGTTTTGGATTGCATTATTGGGTGTATCATCTGTGTTGATTATATCTTGGTCAGAGTTGAATGCTAAACGCATTACAGAAGGGGAGAAAATTTCGAACCAAGCAATAATGCCTGATAATTTGATAACCATAAGTCTAGGATTTATTGCGGTTATGTTAATGCTGATTGGATTGAATGAACCGTTGAATAATCCACTATCTTACGGAGATAAGTTTCCTAATGATGTCACAAATCTGAGGTTTGCATCAATCGCTGCAATTTCGACAGTTGGTGGACTATACTTACCAAGGGCATCGAAACTTGAGAAATTGCTTCCATCTGCAATTGCAAGTATTGCAGTGTTGCTGACGGTTGGCCTTGCAGCAATTAGTTTGGAGGATGGTTTGACCCTATACCTAGCCGGAATAAGTTTCGTAATCACAGGGGCTTGGCTTGCTGCACAGGGAGAAATAAGGTCGCGAATGAAACAGGTTTCTCAAAGGGACGAGAGGTTGGAAAAATATCTCGCACGCCAAGAAATGCAGGGTGAAATCGCACAGTCTCCTTCAGCCTCTAACATCAAAATGGTTGATGCAGAATTATTACAATTATCAGAATTGCAACAGCAGCGTTCCAAACGCCGTTCTTCTTCTGGAGATTACGACTTGGTGGTAGGAGACATCCAACATAAACCAACAATCGTGTTATCTTTCATCATCGTCACGATACTGATTGGTATTTTCTTTGCATGGACCAGCGGAGATTCTCTGCCAGCAATCGCTGTAGCTTCTTTCATTTCGGTTTTGTTTATCGGAATCGCTCGCTGGAGAGCAGATCAAGTTAATCTTCAACTTCCTGACATTATGGGTATCGAGTCCCCAGTAGCTATTACGATGGTTGGTCTAACATTAATCCAAATTGCAGGTAGATTGGGAGATTCGAATGTTTCACTGGTACACCAATGGGAAATTCTAGTCCTTCTTGGTGCCCTAGTTATTTTAGCAGGAATATCACTCCTTGGTAGAAATGACCTCGGTCTAAGAATTCCTTCAGTTTTGGAAGGAATAGTTCTACTTCTGTTGATATCAAGAGTACTTACTTCGCTGATGGGAATAGACAGAATTCAACTCTCCCCAACCTACAGCGATGAGTTATCATGGGTATTGCCAGTAATCTCTCTCGAGGTCTTCCTTATCGGTGCAGTGTTACTATTCGAGTGGGTTGAATCGGAGAGAATTAAGCGAGAATTAGGCGACCACAGAGGGGCAATTGGCCGCATTATCTGGGCGGTCATGACAATTTCAATCTCGTTTGGCATTGCAGGGATTTTAGTAGCGGTTTTCGCTATGAAGAACTCCCTGAGATGGATTCAACCGGCGGTACCGGTTGGTTTGGCATTGTTTACTCCAATCACATGGAACGCCCTGGGAGGATGGGTCGAAGTTTTGGAAGGAACAACTTCTCTATTCATGATTTTACTTGGCACAATGGCACTTATCTCTGCAATTAGTTGTGTTGTGACAAATAAGCAGCAGTGGATATCTTCAGGTCTTTGGATAGGACATTTATTGATCCCATCTGGAGCATTTGGGCTATACCAACAGACTAGCGTTTTGATGATGATTTTGATACTTGCTGTCTCAACGGCATCATGGCTGATTGGTGTTGTTACACTGCGGAGGGGTTGGAGAATATTTGGAGCAGTTGATCTTATTCTTGCATGGATTGTTGCAGGTATTCTGATGCTTGCAGGTGGAACTTCTCTGATGCTTCTGGTGATGTTGATATCTACGGCAGTGCTGTTAGGATTGGTAACTTGGTTGGGCCAAGAATATGAAGAGCAATTGGCGAATGATTAGTCTTGCAATTTATCCCGTAGCAACTCAGAAATTTTCGCAACTGCATCTACAGCAGTTGAGTGGTCAATACCCGCAGCGACTCTTAGTGAGATATTGGTTTTGGCTTGGGTTCCAGAATTTCGAATTCCAATGGAGATGCCTTCTCTCTCCAGTAGCATCAAGTTGGGCTCTCCAACAAGGCCGCGTCTATGCATTACACCCAAGTAATTGTTTGCTATTTTCTCGACATCATCTGAAAGCGAATTGCTTCCATCCCACTTACTTCTGTTAGATGGAGATATTGAAATTCTATTTTTGAATCCACGATGAAAACCCTCAACTCTAGATGCGCATGACATTGCACATAGCACTACAAGCATGCTTGCAACACCATCTCCAACAAGCACTCTTCCTCCGTTTGGGTTAGGTCCAGACAGGACTAGGTGTCCAGAGTCTTCAACTCCCAAAACTCTCTCTCCGCTATTTTTCAGCGCATGGGACAACCATCTATCTCCTACAGCAGTCTGTGAAAATTGAACTTCTGCATTCAACCGATCAAGTGAAGATGCTAGTGCAAGGTCAGATTCAATACTAGCGGCAAGGTGCCAATCTCCCTTTACTGACCTTAGAATATGGTCTGCCATTTCGTCACCATCTACTACCTTGCATCCATCCTCGGTCGACTCGATTAGCAGACATCTGTCGCCATCGCCATCTAGTGCGGCAGCAAGGATTTGCCCCGCGGATTTTCTCTCTAGCGACCTGATCATGATGTGTTCTGATTTTTTTGCTTCGTCCCATGTCCATGAATCGGTTGGTTTAAGCTCGCCTGCACCACAATTTTCGTTCAACGCCAAAGCATTTGTTGAAACCTCATTCGCATTGATACCAATCTCTGATAGGAAACCAGCTAGCCAAGAACTAGCAGCACCCTTTGAGGAATCCAATACGATATCTGTCGGTAGGATAGGCGCGAACATTTTAGAGAATTCACCATAGCGGGTCTTCAGTAATTCTTGGTGTGCTGAATCACCTCCAAAAACTGAGTCAGGCTTCTCTAGACTGGCTAGTTCGCTACTATCGACTTCTCTTTCCTCAGCAGCCAGTTGAACAACAAGTTCAGATATCTCTTTTTCAAGTTCAGGATTTGTTTTGAAACCCTTTGAATCGAATACTTTGATTCCGGAGTCAGAAACTGGATTATGGCTTGCTGTAATCATGCAACCAAGCGTAGAATTGGTTTCAAATAGTGAGTTATGCAGCCCGGGAGTTGCACAGATTCCAGCATGAATGACTTTGCATCCACCAAGGTGTAGCCCCACGGTAAGAGCTGCGACGAGTTCACCGTTTCTCGGCCTATCGTCCCAGCCGATTACCACTGTATTGTCCATCCCTGCAACTCTTGTTAATGCTTCACCAATGACCCTCATGAGGCGAGCAGAGATTATTCTATCATCCAATAATTGTGATACTGCTTGTTCATCATCTGAAGGGGAGTTAACTACTTCACCGCGAATTCCATCAGTGCCAAACAGCATGTAATCACCTGATAGTGGAGTTTGAGGAATACACTCCCGTCACTGTGGTGTTTGGCACTACCATACATCCTAGCCCTAGCACTACTCCGGGATTTGTTACCGTATTACATCCAAGTTGACACCCTTCGCCTAGAATTGCGCCAAACTTCCTGAGGCCTGTAGCAACCCTTTCGCCATCAATTCTAGTATGGACTTCGCCACCATCGTTTCTGAGATTGGACAGTTTGACACCTGCTCCTAGGTTTACATCCGGCCCAAGGACCGAATCTCCGACATAGTTGAAGTGAGGTGCTTTTGCTCCAGGGAGAAGAATACTGTGCTTTGTTTCACTGGCGTGCCCAACGAGCGCTCCACCACAGATCCAAGAAAATTCTCTAATGTACGCGCCATGGCGAATTACTGCGCATGGCCCGATGTATGCAGGTCCGATGATATGCACTGAAGGCTCGATAGTAGCGCTTTCATGAATGTGTACAGGGCCCTTTGAAGAATCGATACTAACGCCATCTCTCCCATTTGCACCGATATCTGCAAGCATGTCAGCCATCTGGCCCTTTAGTGTAGTCAATACAGACCAAACCGGTCCACTAGGAAAGCAAGGCTGCCTGCCAATAGACTCATCAAGAGACGGCCACAGTTCCTCTGCTTCAGGAGCGCTCATTGAGGTGAGCCAATACTAGCAGCGATTTGACCTTTTCATGATACGCTGTAGATTCTCTTGCCAGTTGAACGGTCAAGTTTGAATCCAACTATGTTCTTTAGGTATCTAGGAATAAAGAATCCAACCTTGCGCGAGGTTAGTCCATGATTCCTCATCCTCAGAGTGTTTGAGAGATGATCTACGATATCAGCTGCAGAGCATCCAGGATTTCGAGATACGTATTCGGTAATCTCCATCTTCAGACGCTCAAGCCTTGCACTTTTTTGTGAGCCCATTCCATTCATGTATAGTAATAGGACTGTGCGTTATATTGAATCAAGGCAGGGGATGCCCCGGGAGCCCAGCAATTCAGTACACGCTGAAGTAATATTATTAACAATCGTGATTATCATATTAACATGAGCAAGCCTGTAACGGCCTTTCTCGCTGTGACGATTTTTCTGGCCCTGCCATTGGCAGGTTGCTTAGAGGAACAGGTTGCTGAAAAGGAAAAAATCGAAGCCGAGGAATTGATTGAAGTTGACAATCCATGCTCTATGCCGTCAGAATCAATTCTGCAGTCGATGACTACAATACAGGCTCACGGCGTTGACAGATATTTCCGTCTAACAGTTCCAAGTTCAGAAATTGGAACAAAATTACCGATCGTTTTGGCTTTCCATGGCGGTGATGGCGCAGAGGAGGATTTCCCGCAACAAGATGAATTCGACGCTCTAGCAGAGCAAGAGAAATTCATTATGGCGTACGTCATTGCAGAAGAAGATAGAACAGAATCAGAGGGGGAGTGGTTCCTTAACTCTGCTGCAACATCGCGAGATGACAATATTTTCTCAGAGGCAATAGTAGACGAGCTCTCAAAATCCTACTGTGTAGATGAAGAAAGGCTGTATGCAGTTGGTTATTCATTAGGTTCGATGTTCACGTACGAAGTAGCATGCCAATTGAACACTAAATTTGCCGCAGTCGCGTCGTTCGCAGGCACGATGCCTGTAAATCCGGAAACTTGTAACCTATACGGCAGCATGGGAGTAATGCACATACATGGCAAACTGGATCTTCTGATTGATTATGACGACGACTGGGATTGGAAAGATGGCGAACATGAAGGGGTTGGGACCATGAGCAACATCCCCGGAATGATTGACTACTGGGCCGATAAATCAAATTGCCAAGATGAAAGTTCACACTATCATCTAGATGTGGAACACATTGTTCATAGTCAGTGCTCCTCTGGCGTGTTAGTTGAACACTATGGTCTAGAGTTCGGTGGACATAGCTGGCCAGAAGAGGTTTCAGGTATCGAAACTTACCAGTTAATGTGGCAGTTCTTATTCCAGTTTACGAATTGATTAAAATCCAGCGCCAATATCATATGAGGGCCCATTTCCATTACACCATGCATCGCTAAGTAACGCTTCACTAGCGATCGTTGCGGCCACAAACCAACACAATGCGTGCAGAAATCCCCATCCAAGTACTACTGCAGAATAAAAATCCTCATCCGAGAAAGATACGAATAAGATGAAAATGTTGGCCAATGCTCCAAACAAACTCATGAAAAGTAGGATTTTGCCTAAGCCCTCAAAGATGGTACTGTCCTCGCATCCTTCTGGGCCCCAAGAATATCCAAGAACCATCAAAATGCTTCCAATGAATGCCGATGCTATGAATACCTTATTCATGGCAATGTGCTGTAAATTACTCTCCGGAAGATTGGGTTTATTTTCCATGTTATCTTTGTACTTTTTTTGTGCCTTTTCGGGTTCATTATTGTAGCCATTATCTGAGTTTTCACCGTTGTAATACTTATTTTTCCACTCGCGCATAGCTTTGGATTTAGTCTTGAAATTTCGGGACTTGCTACTATCCGCACTCATGTATACTACTACTCCGTTTGGTGAAGAAAGGAGGTGCTGAGATATATAATGTAAATCCCGGTATTTTAATCATCACAGGAAATTGAGAATTTGGTCCCACTTGAAAGATGAACCTCGTCTGAATAATTTCTCATGGAATTCAGTTTGGGGATAGTGAGCGCAACGAATGACTCTTCCTCTGCTGTTGTAGCAGCCAGTTCGTGTGTTAATCGGAATCATAATTGTGGACAGGTCAAGTTCAGGTCCGTTAGGTGCAGGAATATCTACTGTGACTTTTTCTTCAATACCGTCCCATGAAATGTCTTCTAGTCCCGGAGTCATTAACTCCATGTCACTCTCTAATCGAATAACCCCCTCTGCGAGTCGTTTTGGCGACCATGTGTTTGCGTTGGCACCATCTAACCACCCTACCAACTTCTTCATGTCAGGAAGTTCGAGTAAGGTGATGAATGAACGCTCCCACCAACCTGGCGATCTAGCAAGAGTAACATGATGGACCCCCGGCTGTATATCTCTAGGGTCTAGGTTATCAGCCCATGTTCTGCATACTCCTTCTAGCCTAACAGGAATAATTGGCATATCTGGTGCCATTATGTCACAAAGGCGGTATGGATTAGCCAACTCTCCAACAACTAACAGAGGTCTTCGTTTTTCCAAATTAATTATTTGCGATACTCTCTGGCCATTTTCTAGAGTAAAATTACCAACATATTGCTTCAATCCTGTTAAGTCAATCTTATCTTGAGTAGGCATCTTCGGGAATTTCAGCTCACTCAATTCTCTACCCGAGAAAAACATAGGTGTGGGTGGCAGAGGTAAAGGGGAATTACCAGGTGGATTTGGCCACAGCCTTGGTGAAGTCGGCATGAAACTTCCACTGTCGATTTGTTGTTGAACCTTGCTCACAGAATGAATCTAGGAAGAGTTCTAGCGACTATGCTGGGAGAAACAGTTCCCACGATTTGCCCCTGTTTGTTTGTGACAGCAAGTTGATTCAAATCATGTGTCAGCATAAGAGCAGCTGCTTTGAGAAGGGGAGTACTTTCCTGCATTGTCATTGTTTCTTGAGTAACCAATTGCCTTGCAGGTATGCCGTGCATCCATGCAATATCGCGATTGACAGTTTTTCTAGCAACGAGTTTCAAAATATCGACTGCGTGAATTCTTCCTATTGGAACCCTCTCAGAGTTTACAATGAAGATGTGATCCCATTCTCTAGTCGTAATAATGTCTAATGCGTCTGCGACCGATGAATTCCTTCCAATGATTTGTGGCGTACTCATCACTTGTCCACAAGTTAGTGAACGTGCAGACTTGGCACTCTTCGAGCGCGATGAAAGTCGTGGTTTAGATTGCGACATTTGTATTCCTCCTTGGATGGCGGCCGACTGCTCTACCTATTTGAAGGCATCAATATTTTGAGGCATATTTTTTACATTTTTTCGGAAATCATTTCCCGATTTATGTAATCAAAATCTTGTTTATTTGCCCTATTCTATACTATAAGTCCCGTAATTAAGCGTGATATCCCCCTTAGAAGCATGCAAAACGAACCTTCTATGAGTATGGGGCCTCCGGGACACTGTATGCCACTCCCACAGGACGTACTCGCTAAACTCGCAAGCCTCTCTGGATATGACCAAATGCTCGAGATGGATGCAGTCAGCAGGAACCACGGCGTTGGACTTGCGGAAATAGAATCTCAATTGGCTGCTTACAAGGCAGGAGCGACCAACCACCAATCCAACGAGGTTGCAGATTTTTCCCCCGTGTCTAGCAAAGAAATGGTCGACCTCGACAATGCTCAACCGATGAACACTGCGCCGAAGTACATCGACAATCCAGATAATTATCGATTGAGGTACGACCCTTCAGCACGAGGGCAGTCTAACCAATCACAGGTGAACCAGGCAATCATGTGTCCTACTTGCTCTGCACCACTTGGTATACCTAACGTTAGG
>Ga0163109_10001373_pt1 | contig 19216 bp, 12 predicted proteins | sample CRUFie1St13metaG_FD_108704 | JGI IMG/M metagenome (GOLD analysis project Ga0163109, IMG submission 108704) | Marine microbial communities from the Costa Rica Dome - CRUD Field 142mm St13 metaG | ecosystem: Environmental > Aquatic > Marine > Oceanic > Photic zone | place: Costa Rica: the Eastern... | reverse complement strand
ACCCCTGCTCAACGATTGCGACATCACCGGTGCCAATTTTGTCCTGCTCAACATCACCTTCGGCACCGAGGAAATCCTCATGGATGAGATCATGGAAATCACGGACTTCATCCAAGACGCCGCGGGACAATCTGCCGAGGTCATCTGGGGCTACGGTGTGGACGAAAAATTGGATGAAGACCTGTGCGTAACGGTCATTGCTACTGGTTTCCAGGCGCAAGACCAACTGGAAACACCGTCCCAACCACGGACCACGGTGTTCACCTTGGAAGAAGAGCCCACGGAAATCAAAGCACCCGTTCAGCCCACCCAGCATACGCAAGCCCCTCCGATTGAGGCGCTCTCAGAGGAGGAAATGCCGTACATCAAGCAAGTTGAGGCCACAGAGGAACCCGCTCCTGCGGCCACCGGTCAACTGTTCGACCTCGTCACGGATGAAGCGGAGTCGGCTGAGACGCCTGAAGCAGAGCCCGCTGATGCGGACGACGCTCCACCGGTGATCGGAGCCAACGGCGAACCGCCATCAGTCACGGTATACACCCTCGAAAGCGAGCCACTTCCTGCGACCAGTGACGAACCCAACCTCGGCGGCATCCGATTCACGGAGACGCCTCCCTCACAGCCCATCACGCCGACACAACCTCCGGTGGAGCAGCCGCTGTCCCAAACACCGGACCTCGCCCCGAATGCATCCCGCGAGGTCATCCAGCCTGTGGCTCGAACCGCAGAAGGCGACTTGCAAGCGCGAAACCAGCGCATCTCGCAATTCACGCGCAAACTCAAAACACCTGGAGGCCTCGCGGACCTCGAAGCCGAGCCCGCATACAAGCGTCGCCAGGTCATCCTCGATGACATCGATCACTCATCGAAGTCACAAGTCAGCCGATTCACGCTGCATGAGGAAACGGATGAGGAAGGCGAACGCACCATTGAATTGCGCAACGACAACCCTTTCCTGCACGACAACGTCGACTGAACATGAGTATGTACAGCACCATTTCGGATGGCATCAAGGACGCCATGCGCAACAAGGACCGCGAGCGGCTGGCCGCCTTGCGCGATGTGAAAAGTAAGCTCATGCTCGAGGCCACCAAAACAGGATCAGACGGTGATGACATCCCGGATGCGACCGTACTGGCCATTCTGACCAAGCTCTTCAAGCAACGCAGCGAAACCGCCGACCTCTATGCCGAGCAAGGACGCGCCGACCTCGAAGCAGAGGAACGGGCCCAGGCCGCCGTCATTGCTGAATTCTTGCCCCAACCTATGACAGAAGAGGAGATCAAGGCGGAAGTGGCTGCCATCATCGCCGAGACCGGCGCCGCAAGCATGGCCGACATGGGAAAGGTCATGGGCATCGCCTCCAGCCGCATGGCGGGCAAAGCCGACGGCAAGGTCATCGCCGGAATTGTGCGCGCGGCCTTGAACAGTTGAGCAATTCCATTGTTACGATTTAAAGGTTAATGAAGATGATAAAATCCTACACGTGGTCTATTTGTGCAGCACTGCTGATTTTGGTGTCATGCGGAGCGCCAGCCGAAAACAAATCAGAAGAAACACCCGGTGCTACGGCGGACGCCAAAAACGCTGAATCCATTGCGCTCGAGGAAGGGAAATATCAAATCGATACGGAAAATTCCATTGTCAATTGGCGTGGCACAGAAATCACCGGAAAGTTCCACGTCGGTACAGTCTCTGTTTACAAGGGCACAATAAAGGTTGTCGATCGGAGGTTTGAAGCAAAACTTGCCGTGGACATGCAGAGCATCCAATGCACCGATGAAAACATGCGGACAGGTGCGAAGGAGAACTTAGTTGGACACCTCAAATCTGACGATTTTTTCGGGATTGAAGCGTATCCGTACGCGAGACTCGTCATTGCAGACGGAAAATTGGATGAAACGAAGGCCTACGCTAACGGGAAAATAACCGTGCGCGATGTTACGCAACCCATAGAATTCCCTTTGAGCCTGCGCATGGAAAATGGAATGTTGATTGGGGACGCACAGTTGACATTCAACCGTGCAGATCATAATGTGAAGTTCCGTTCTGGTGCTTTCCCAGACTTGTTTCCTGACCTCGGAGATAAGTTGATTAACGATGAAATTGAACTCGACGTCCACATCGAAGCGATGAAATAGCGCTCGGTGATTCGTCAAGTGAGAAGTTGAAACCAAAGCCCGAGCATGTCTCGGGCTTTTTCGTGATTGCCCATGCTCTCCTGAAGCGGTTGGGAATCCATACCTTCGTTGGCGCAAGACTTTCTTTCGGCATGCGTTGGACGAATTACTTTCCCCATCCCGGCGATAACCGCTACTTCGTATTCACCTTCCAGGAGGAATCCCATGCTGCTGAATACGAAAGCATGCTGGACGCAGCCGCCATACCGCATGAACGCCATGAAGAGAACGACCAATACCTGTTCGGCGTAGCACGCACACACTTTCGAGAAGCGCTGCGTTGCAACCACCTGGTGCATGCCAAATACCGCACCAAGTTCATTCCTGTGAAAGGCCTGCGCTACGCCATGCTTATCCTGACAGCGGCGGCCATCGTCCTAGCCATCACAGGAGCCCTTTCTTCAGCGCATGCCCAATCCCGTGCACCAATTTGGGATTTGGAGGTGAGCACCGTTGGCGTTCTCCCGTTGGAAGCAGTGGGATACGAATCCATTCAAGCAGAAGATGACGGCTTGACGTTGCAATGGCAACCTCGCATCGGAAGCGGATTTGGTTTGCGGTTGCGACGCAACCTCAAGTCTAGCCCGTGGAGCATCGAAACGGGGCTGGAAACCCTGCGCATGACATCGGACTGGGGATTGAACTTCGCCTCGGGAATCAGTGGAGAGACCACGGCAGACACATTGTCTTTGCGCGCTGGGCGTTATCGCCTCCCGTTATTGGCTCGAACGAAGGTCCGGATGAACGATCGTTGGACCTTGAATTCCGGCGCAGGTGTTACCCTCGACTTTCTGCTTAGCGATGTCTTCACGACGGGCTACCAACAAATCGAAAACATCTACCACGAATACCAAGTGGAAGAGAACCGTCAAAACCGTTGGACGGTACCCCTTCGGGCTGAAATCGGCGCCACCTTCAGGCCCGCAGGTTCGAATAAAGCAGCCTATTATCTGGGAGTCATGTGGTGGCGCGAGTGGTCAACCAATCGCTGGGGCGAAGCCCAATGGGAACGTGACCTCGAGAAAGCGAGCGTTCGATTGTTCATGCCACAAGCGGGATTTGCGCTGGAATTTCGCATCACCCTCCCGCAATAATGCAATCAATCAATCCAATCGGTCACGTACTCTAAAGGCTTGCGGTGGCTCTTCGGCCAAGCACCATCCTCGGGGTAACCCATGTAGAAAAAGCCCAAAATTTCTCCGTTTTCTGGGAGGCCCACAAATGCTTTCACCGCTGGCAACTGCATGAATTTGGGCGTCGACCAAAAACCGCCAATACCGTGTGCTGTGCAGGTCAAATACATGTTCTGTGCGGCACACGCGACCGCCATACGTTCGTCTTCAATGCTGATACGTCCGTTGGTATCGGGCTCCAATCCCAATACAACCAATGCCGTCACGCGTTCCCCTCTTGCCTTCAACTTTTCCACCTTCTTTACGGATGCATTCTCACCAGCAAACTGCACATACCACTCAGCAAGCTTCGGTCCGATGTGCTTCATGCCCTGGCCCACGTAGACCTTGAAACGCCATGGCTGTGTCATCCCATGGGTCGGTGCCCACGTTGCATTGGTCAATACCTGTTCGATAATCTCCTTATGCACTTTACGCGAAGAGTAGCGCTCGGGGCTAATGCTGCGTCTGTCCCGGAGTAAATCGGTGGTTTCGGAGAGGTTGTGGCGCATGAGCAAAAAATTTCTACAAAGGTACTGCAGCATGTAAAGTTGGCCGGCCCTTTGACTTATTTTCGAATATGCGCAGTGTTTTCATCTCATTGATCCTCTTGGGTGGGGCCTCCACCACAGCACAGGCCCAAGCCCCTGACCACCCCATGCATCACCATGAATTCCCGGGGGATAGCGCGGTCATCCGTGCCATCTACGACGAAGCACTCGCCCGCGGTGAGGCGCACGAAAACCTGCGCCAACTGACGAAGGACATTGGGCACCGTCTGAGTGGTTCGCAAAGCGCCTCAGAAGCCATGCAATGGGGCCGAGGAGTCCTCGAATCATACGGGGCTGACTCTGTGTGGATCATGCCGGTCATGGTACCGAGTTGGACCCGCGGCACCATAGCCCAAGCTTCAGCCACCATCGAAGGTACGGAGCACCCGCTCCATGTAACCGCACTTGGGGGGTCGGTCGGGACGCCCAATGGTGCGCCGTTGCGTGCGAAAGTAGTGCAGGTGAAGTCGCTGGAGGCGTTGGCGGCCCTCCCGGCTGAAGAGGTGAAAGGACGGCTGGTGTTGTTTAACCGGCCCATGGATCCGGTCCTCATCAATACAGGTGCGGCATATGGTGGCGCCGTGGACCAACGTGGGCGGGGTGCGATTGCCGCAGCACAGGCCGGTGCCGTTGGCGCCTTGGTTCGCTCCATGACCCACGCGTTGGATACCCTACCGCATACGGGAGCCATGTATTACCAGGAAGGAGTGGACAGCGTTCCATCTGCCGCCATATCGACCGTTGATGCGAGTTGGCTCGCCCATCAGCTCAAGGACCATCCGGACCTAGAGGTCTCCTTGGAAATGAATTGCCAGGCCTTTCCCGACGTCGAGCAGGGCAATGTCATTGGCGAATGGCGGGGCAGCGAACGGCCCGATGAGATCATCACGTTGGGCGGCCACTTGGACTCGTGGGACATTGGACAAGGCGCACACGATGACGGTGCAGGCATCGTTCACACCCTTGAAGTGCTGCGTATTCTGAAGGCCATCGGCTACACCCCAAAGCGGACCATTCGATTTGTGCTCTTCATCAATGAAGAAAACGGCAACCGAGGCGGGAAGGCCTATGCCGAGGCGGCTAAATATGATCACGCGAACACCGCCAAACGGTATGTAGCTGCCCTTGAATCCGACGCAGGAGGCTTCGTGCCCCGGGGATTCCGCATCGACGCAAGCGATTCAGCTACTGCGGCAATTCAAACGTGGCGTTCATTGTTCGAACCGTACAATGTGCATCAATTTCGGCGAGGCGGAGCCGGGGTGGACATCGGTCCCCTGAAGGCGTTAACTCCGCGACCGGCTATGATGGGATTGAGCCCAGACGGCCAGCGTTACTTTGACTTCCACCACAGCGCACAAGACATTTTTGAGAATGTCCACAAACGGGAACTGGAGCTGGGAGCGGCTACTTTTGCGGCTGCGGTGGTTCTCCTTGACACTCATCTCACTGAATTCCACTAAATCCGCATCCATGCTTTTTTCTCAGAATATCCTGAAGGTACACGCACTCCTTTGTGCAGTCATCGTCATGTCATTTAGCGCGTGTTCGGATGGGAAAGAGTCCCGGGAAGCGGAGTTAAAAGATTTGGCGAAACGGGTAAGTCAAATGCCCGAGCCATCGGGACGAGATGGAAAGTATTCTGTCAATAGCGAGCGCTCAATCTTGAAATGGAGATGCGGCGACGACGAAGGCGTCATACAATCCGGCACATTCAAGTTCACACCAACCTCTGAATTCACCATAACCGACGGCCTTATCGAAGCGGGTCGCATCGAGATAGACATCCGGTCATTGGAAATCGACTACCTCCCGAATTGGGCGGCATCAAAACTTGCCGAAGAGCTTTTATCCCCGTTGTTTTTGGATGGCAGTCGCTACCCATATGCACAGGTAACCGTCAACTGGTCCAAAACGATCGGTGACCAATTGAAATTGCCCGTAAACCTTTGGATGGCTGGCGAGCAAAAATTCTTGACCCTTACCGCTGATAAAGAGTTTGTATCTGAAACAGAGGTTGTCATCCGCAGCTCGACCACCCTGAATCGCAAGGATTTCGGAATGGTTCACAGAACCGATGAAAAATCCACTGCGAATTCCTCCCCTCTTTCGATCATCGATGACGAAGTTTCAATCACCCTCGAAGTATACGCCTCAATCATCACAGGCTAGTCCAAACTGCACCAGAAAGGTCAACAGATCTTCTAAGGTCAGGTACCCATCTCCGTTGAAGTCTCCAGGGCAAATCGAACTTTCGCAAATGCAGGCTCCTGCATCTTCATCCCATACCGTTCCCGCTCCACATAAGTCCTGAAACAAGCAAGAAAAATCACAGCTTGAATCATCTTCTGTTGCGTTCGGATCGAAGTTGCACGCGGCCGGATAGGTGCATCCTTCGTTTTCAAATTGACCGGATTGTATCACCACCATATCACCGTTTTCGTGCATCTCGTAATGGGAGTTTAGGAATACGTCATTGAAGACCAGCGTTCCTCCTGACGGCCATTGAACGACGACAGAATCTGCGTGCGATGCACTGTTGCCCATCCCGAAATGCTGGGTAAGGCTATTTTGTCCGAGGTAATTCTCTCCAGCGTATACCATACGGGTTTGAGCATGTCCCTCTGTGTAAACGGTAATCCGCGCTCCAATTCCATTTCGATTCGACTGTATGCCCGTCAGGTTAATCTTCAGCCACCTGTTCTCATTGGGAATTGCGAAGAGCACCTGAGCAGAACTATCCGCTCGATGCGACACCAAATCAGGAAAACCATCGCCGTTTAAGTCACCGACAGCCGTTGAATATGAGTAGTATTCGTCTACCACAAACAAATCAGATGAATCCGCCACGAATGATCCGCCATCATCGTTCCAATAAAGGGCGTCTTGGACGATTGTATCGTCTTGAAAAACATATTCCGGATCAAATATTTTGTGCGTTAACTCGGTTGTTCCAACCACTACATGCAGGTCCTCCCAACCATCGCAGTCGACGTCCATCCAATTTGCCGCCCAGCATGTTCGACCCGCTGGTTGTAGTCCATTGGCTTCAAGCATGGCCTGTGCAGGATGTTCCATGAAATAGCCTGAGCCGTTATTGACCATAAGTCGATTGGAATCCGGTGGCGTCAAGCCTGTCAGGAATACATCATCATCCAGATCACAATCAAAGTCTGCTACGCTGGTTTACATGCAGTTTATGGCCATATCCAGGCCGTATTGAGGTGCTACATCAATGACGTTCTCTGCCGTGATTTCATAGTGTGCGTTATTATGCCAGACTCTATCCTTAATGACGTGCAACTCCAGATCACCGTCCAAATCGAAATCAACAAATTGGCCCTGAAACGACTGGTATCCTTCGTGAGAATCGAAGCCCGTCAACGGGCCCATATCAATAAAACCCATCCATTCACCGGTTTGTGCATTCAGGCCCGCATTGAAATACAACTCATTTACGGGGTTCACTGTCGAAACGTCGGAATAATTAGCTACGAAAAGATCAAGGAAACCATCACTGTTGACGTCACCAAAAGTGGCACCATAGGACTTCTGTTCATCATCACGTAGACCGACATCAAACAACGATAGATTCATATTCCCATCGTTCAGATACATCCGGTTACGGGCCAAGCGAAATGTCACAAACAAGTCTTGGTCTACGTCGTTGTCGACATTTGCCCATAAGACCATTTTGGCATCCTCTCCAGCGGCACCTTCCAGATCTAAATCCAACTCCTCAAATTCCCCCAACCCATTTCCAACATAGCAACGTATCAAACCCTCGGCATGCGCGAAAGTGACATCGTCCTTGTAATCGCCATTGATATCTGCCACGCTTACTCCTTGGCCGAATTGGCCGGAAAAAAAATTCGTCTCGAAAACGACATCCGAACTGACATCAATGAACTGAGCTCGAATTCCGTTCGGCAGCAAACAGGAGAGTAATAAGAGGAGAATGTATTTCATGGAATGGATTCAATCACCGTCGAATCAACTCTTTGCAGTTACGTGAAAAAACAAAAAAAGCCCGGCTTTCGCCGGGCTTTCCTTGAATTTATGCGTTTAAATTATTCGCAGATAGATCCAAATGCACTCAAGAATTCCAGAAGGTCGGCTGTTGTAACAGAGCCGTCTTCATTGATATCTGCTGGGCATGGGTTGGACAAGCTGAACTCGCAAGAACCGTCGTCTACACTCGCTGTAGCTTCGTAGTTCGATGCATCCTCATACGTGCAACCTGCACAGTCATCGAATGAACATGTTGAGATATCGAGAATGTTCACAGCATCGTCGTAGTTGCAAGCACAAAGCACGTTACAACCGAAGACACAGTTAGAACCACCAACACTGAAGTACGTTGGCTCAAAGCCCGCACCACCCGAGATGGCGAGTCCGAAGATTCCAGACATGGTCCAGTTGCCGTCGCCTTCAGACGAGACAACGTAACAGCCTGAAGCAACGCATGCAGTGTACGACGCATCATCAGACGACACACTAATCGCTTCGACGGCATTACCATCCAAGTCAGAAATCGTCACAACCGCAGAAGCGCCACTTGTCAAGGTAACTGTTACACAGTTATCGTAACAGCATGCTGCCAGGTCTAGGATAAGCGCTGCAGGATCATAAGAGCAAGACGTCTCATCAGTACAGCCTGCGCATGTCAGGTACTCACACGATCCGTTATCATCTGTCGCCAGTTCGTCGTAATTACACGCACCTGTGTCCGTACAACCACAAACTGCTCCTCCAACGCCGAAGTCATAATCCGTTGTTGTTTCAGAAGGCAGGTCGGCATAAGCACCCAAGTCAACCGAAATAACAGCTTCCGTACCGTCACCTTCGTAAACGGCCCAGTATTGCTCCTCACCCCAGAACGTAGCTGTGGTGAACGAGTAATTGTAGCATCCTGGGTCTACACATACCGCATCGACACCGAATTCTGCACCAGCGTAGTTGTCTTCATCGAGCTGGTAGAGCGCGTCGTCAATTGAACCGCTTGCAACTACGTTGCCAGCTTGGTCCGTGATTGTGTACCCACCGCCGGTAGAACCAGGATCGGAAGTAGCCCAACCGTCTCCGCCAGCACCGTTGTTATCAAACATCTCGATGCGCAACACAACTCCGTCTGGGTTTCCGGCGTTGGCACATACGCATGAAGTGTATTCACAGACCTCGTTCGTCTCGACGTTCACATCTGGATTGTAGTTACACGCTGCACCAATTGTACAACCTTCAACCACTTCTTCACAGGTCATCGAGATGTTGTAATCGCCTTGACCATCAAAAATACCGTCATATTCGTAACTAACGTAGACGAAATAGGTCGTTCCAATCTCCGAGACGAAGTTCAACGAAGCATCATCCTGATCGAAGACTCCGCAGTCATCGAATGAAGTCAGGCTCGAGATTGCCTCGCCACTGGCGTCGGTCGCACATGACAGGGAATCACAGGACGTTGCACTATCTGCGGTGTACAAGGCCAACTTCGTATCAATGGTCGATCCACACGTGTTGATGTTGTGCAATTCACCTGTTCCCTCAAAGGTGTACCAAACTCCACCTGCTGGAGGAACGCCCCCTGCTGGAGGAGTGTAATCACCACAAGCAACGGATCGCGTAACGCAGCTAGTTACGAATCCCCCACAGTCACCAGGAGGGGTGTGGTAGAAACGTACGATACCTGTAATTGGTGACGTGAATTCACAAAAACCTGTGCCTGTTGCTAAAATCGTACCATCTTCCAAGGCGGCTGTTACGATGTCCTGATTTCCCAGTTGGAATAAGTAGGTCAAACCTTCGGTACAATTGATGTTTGAGTATTCCCCAGCCCATCCGCAAGTGGTGAATGTACCCAAACTTCCGTTGCAGAATGGAGTGTATGTGGTAGACGGGTATTGACCAAAAGGCGCTGTGGTGCAACCTCCTGAAATAGGGAAGCACTCCTCAATTTCAGTGTAGGTCGCTCCACCCATGGAAGCTTCAATGATGTCATCGCATGCCAAAGGAGCAGCGTTTTCACATGCGTCATTATCTGGAACAATGGAATAGGTGCATGACCCGTCGTCGATATCCGCTAAATCCCAGTAGTTATCCGCTGCAGGATCCGTACAACCGACGTAAACACCCGTTGTCGTGAATTCAAAATCACCACAGCCGGCTCCGCTCGCAGTCGCAGCATAGAAGTAATAATCGGTGTTTGGTTCGAGGTCTAGGGCACCTTCCACAGAACCTGCACATAATTCGGAAACGACACAGCCGGCTACAATTTCCAGAGAGTCACAAGTGCCGTTACTATCGTAGATGTGCAGCGCAACCGACTCACCCGAGACGTTCAAAATACTAAAGTAAAAGGTGCTAAACGTGAGGCCTTCAACAGGATCTTGGCTATTCATAGTGAACCAGACACCCTGGTGGTCGGCCCAAGGAGCGTATTCGCCCGTTGGATTCGTACAGCACGAATTTCCAGAAAAAGTGATGCCGTCAACCATAGGAATCGCATCTACACAAAAATCGTTAGATGGCGTTTCTGGACAATCGGAGCAATCGAGCGCCAATTCAAATTGAACACCAGAATCCGTGTTTCGAGCGACGTGAATGAGGTAGTTTTCCCCGGGCTGGGTCAAGAAGGACGCCGCTGAGTACAGACCACATTCGTCGTCGTTGAACGTAACCAATTCAAGCGTACCGTCAGCGTCTTGCTTGAAGATGTGCAATTTCGTATCGCTCGCCGCATCGACCAGACCAGAAATAGCTGTTCCACAGGTATTTACATCAACTTGATCGGTACCAGAGGCATTGAATGAATACCAAACACCCGCTGAAAAGTCGAGGTCACCGTATTGGGCGACCAACCCATCCGCGTCGCTCGCATTCGAAAGATCACCAGAAAGTGTCATACCACAAGCGATAGGTTGGGCGCTGGCTATAGCGTCGTTATCCGGCGGACAAATGCAGCTTCCATCGTCAACGCTTGCTGATGGGTCGAAATTGAAGCAACCTGAATCTGTACAGCCTTCAAAGCCGCACGTGCCAAAGGCTCCAAAATCCAAGTTATAAACCACACCTGCAGGCAGGCCTTCTGTGTACACGGTTCCAAATTGGTCGCTTAACGTCACACCGTTCTCGCCGTCCGCGGAACCTCCTCCGTGAGAAAAAATGTAGCAACCCAAGTCTGTGCAAACGTAGTCGGTGTAAATGCCCCCGGCAGCCGACTGTGCTTCGTCCGCTGAACCTGAGATGTTCACAGAGCCGTCGACTGCCTGCAAGCTGTACGTAGCTCCATTCCAGCCGTCGCCACCCGCATCGGTCATTGTAACCGTCAATGGGTACGTTCCGTCAGCACAGAACACACAAGAACCGTCAAGTTGCTGAGTAGCTGTTGGGTCATAGTTTGCTGCCGAAGAATCCATACAACCAATGCACGAATAGTCGCAAGAACCGTCATCATACGTGTGGATAGAGTCGTAGTTACATGCAATTGAATCAGTACAACCAATCTCTTCACAATTCCAAGATGCCGTCCAAACCATTGGCAGATAGGTGGTTGAACTCTGGCATGAAACAGAACCATCTGAATCCACAGTAGCTACCATAACACCCGTTGGCGAGTACAATGTCAGCCCGTTCAATTGAGTTGTTCCTGTGGTATTTTGCCAAATAATACTCTCCGGCGTCATGTCTGCGGAAGAATAAACGACCATTTGGTCCCAAGTGGCTGACTCAACAGTTCCTTGAAAGAAGGTTACTGTTATGCCTGCACTGCCACCATTGTCGTAAGAAAAAATCGTCTGAACGGCGCCATTGTCATAGCAGAACGTGCCGTTAATTGTGCAAAATGTGCAGGCCGTTTCGATTGTTGCGCCTTCGACGTAGTTCGCTGCAGTAGCGTCCATACATCCGGCGCAAGAGACAAATTCGCAAGATCCATCATCAGTTGTAGCACTGGCGTTGTAGTTACACGCTGCTGAATCCGTGCATCCAAGGTATTCGCATGTGCCATCATCAACCGCTGCATATGGGTCATAGTTCGAAGCCGTTTCGTCCGTACATCCGATTGGACAATTCGCTTCCCATACAATCGGGTCGACAGGGGAAAAGGTATTAGCACAACTTACAGACCCATCAGATGATACGGCAAGAACCACTACGCCATTAGACGACATCACATTGGCGCCTGTCACATCCTGGAAACCGAAAGGAGGGCCTTCACCAATGACCAGGAGTGGTGCAGTACTGAGGTCAAAACTATCGAAAACGTATAACTGATCGTAGTAGTGTTCCAATTGACCGGACGTGATGCTAAAGAGCAGACTGTCGCCAGCAGGAGCTGCTGCATACCCTACGACTTCGAGGTTGAAGTTGCTGTTGTAACAGAAAGATCCAGAGTTGGTGCAAGATGGTTCGATGAATTCGCACGAGCCGTCATCTTCTGTAGCGAATGAATCGTAGTTTATCGCGGTAGCGTCTGTACAACCGGCAACTATGACCTGACCCTCTACACAGAACTCTGCTGAAGCTCCGGTGGTGTATGCATATTGGCCTATCTGAGCAAGAACACTTCCGTCAGTGCCATAAACGGTGTAGGAGGTACCTCCGTCACCATAGCTATCTGCGATACTCAATGTGAAGCAAGTGTTTTCCGGAACGCAGAGTGACACGCTAGCTTCACCTCCACCACCTCCTGAGGCTATGACGGCACCTTCGTCGGTCGTCAATGACCAAGAGCCCTCATAAGCATAGAAGTCGTAGCTAAGAGACATTGTTATTTGCAGCCCATCACACTGGGCATACGCCGCTGGTGCGGAATAAAAATAAAGCGCGAACATCGCTACGATGCCACAACACTTTTTAAACGTGTTAAACATTTGATTTGGTTTTGGTTAGAATTCTCAGACAATTTGGATGCCCCGACGCTTCGAGGTCTTTTGTTTGCACGCGTTTGAGGGCACATGAGGCCGACATTCGGGCTAAGAAAACCATGACGACTCAGAAAGAATCGTCACAACATCGCGATAAATGTACTCGAGCCTTTACTGAAATCCAATCTTTCACAAAAGAAATTTCGCCAAACGAACTTGAGTTGGTCGGTCGTTTCCTTGTTTTCACCCATTTTTCGAACGCATTGACCGAATATTGTAAACTAGGGGTCAGGCCAAACCCCATGAAAATGAACAAATTAAGCGAAAACGGATCTCAGCGCCACATCGCTTCGTGCCAGCTCGCTCTGAACGGGCACACCAATGTAGGATCACATTCCAACTTCTTGGAAACCACTGAGTTAATTACCTCCGTTTCGCCGTGTATCAGACCTGCCTTCCGCGCGGCCCAAAAGGACGCCAAGGGCATCTCCTGCCAATTCGAAGCAACTTCATCATAAAACATCACAGTATTGCGCGTCATCCAATCGATGCCCCACTGCTGCCCCAATGCCTGCAGCCAATGCACTTTAGCATCGATGGAGCACCCTGTCGCTTGCGGACTCTTCTCGTCAAGCGCGACGACCAAGCACCGGCCTCCTTCCAATCGCCAACTCGCCCGAAGCGATTGTCCGTGAGCGACCCAATCTAATAAGAACGATTCGATGGCATCAGGCAGCTTCATTTGTTCCTCGCCCGTCAGCAGCCGATCGGCCGTGTACAACCAAACTCTAGAATCTCCGGACAGCGATGCCCAAGCCTCCCCTTCCACGCATTCCCCTTCCATCCAAACAGCCGCCTCGGCCTGGGGTTGTGTTCCTTTCATACGTCAAAATTACGTTTCCGGTCTTTATTTGAAATTCTCATTCGAAAAGTGCGAAATTGCCGGCGCATGGCTGATTCACACAAGCGATCCAACGAGCTCATCTCGATGGGCCAAATTCGGCCCTACCTCAAACTCCTCCTGAAAAATTGGTGGTTGATTGTGGTGCTTTCAGCCACGGGCTACGCAGCCGGCCGCATCATCACCCATCGCCAGCTTGACATCTACGCCGCCACAGCAGAGATTTTGCTCGATCAAGGAGGCAAAGAATTGGACTACCAAAGGCGACTCACAGGCCAAACTAGGTTTTTCAATTACAACAACTCAGAAGCCAAAGACCAGCAGCGAATTTTGAGGTCTTTCGATCTCGTCGGCCGCGTCGTGGACCGCATGGCTGTGGCCATTGATTACTACCTGGTAGGTCGATTAAAAACGAGCCATGTGTCGCATTTTGGAGCGGTCCAGCTCCAGGCCTCGCCGGACTTGTTTAATCCCATGTACTTGGGAGTGCCCGTTGACCTGTTCATTGAAGATGAAAACCATTTCCGTCTGCGCTACACCCTTACTACGGGTGAAATCAAAGAAATAGTCCACCCGTTCGGCGTGCCAATTGAAGGTCCGGACCTCGCCCTTACTGTCAACCATGCAGGGTCACGCATCGTGGACTTCTCAGGCACCAATGGCCCTAAAGTCAACCTTGATGCCCTGGAGCAGGCCCGGAAGCAACACTTTCAGTTTCGGGTTTACAGCAAAAATCAGCGCATCGAGCAATTCCGAGGCGCGCTGCAGGTCGAAAACATCGAAGGCACGAACATCTTGGCGCTTTCCTCGAGCAACACCCTCTCCGGTCGAGCACAAGAATTTCTGGATATCCTGAGCGAGGAGTACATCGAGTACACCAAGGAAGCCCGACTCAAATCCAGCCTGAAAACCGAGAAGTTCATCAACATGCAGTTGGAGGAGCTGGTGGCCATTATGGACAGCTTAGAGATGCAAGTTGACCGCTTTAAGGAGCGCAACGAAATCCTCGATTTAAGCCGAGAACAAACGGAGTTTTTCAACGCACTGGTGCAATTGGAAACCCAAGAGCGCGAATTGGAGTTCCGAATGGAGGCGCTGAGTTCGCTCCGCAATTACTTGAGCTCGGGCATTGAGGACAACAGCCTTCCGCCAACTTCATACCTGATCGAAGAAGACCCGTTGTTGATTGAGCAGGTGAGCCAACTGTTTGAGATGCGCAGCCAGCGCACCACAGCGCTGCTCGACGTGACCGAGGATAGCTATCAAGTTCGCCGACTTGACAGCGCCATCAGCAATGCGCGGTTCACCATTACAAAGTACATCGAAGATACCCGGGAGGCCATTGTTGATCAACGATCGAAAGTGAGGGGCCAGATCAGCAGCCTGGAAGTCAGATTGAGTGGTATCCCTGCTACCCAGCGCGACATCGTGGTCATGGAACGAAAGCTCCAGGTCAATGAAAAGCTGTACGTATTCCTGCTCGAAGCGCGCGCTCAAAATGTGATCACTCGAGCGAGCATCACGCCACAGGCATCCATCATTGAGGTTGCGCGCACGAGTGGAATCATTGGCCCCAATAAGAGCCGGACGATTCGGAATTATTTTCTGTACGGCGCGATCATTGCCCTGGCGATCGCGTTCCTCCGTATGTTGCTATTTGACCGATTGGAATCCACGCAGGAATTGCGCGAAATCACCCAATTGCCTGTGGTTGCCGGCTTGCCCCATTACACTGAAATCGATGCCCACCCCTTGGCCATCCTAGCAGATTCGCGGGCTCAGATTACAGAAGCCTTTCGAAGCTTGAGGACCAATCTGCAATACCTCCTCGCGCAAGAAGGCGCCAATACCATCCTAGTAAGTTCGCTGCACCCCGGAGAGGGAAAGTCATTCGTCTCGTCCAACCTATCGACCGTCTTGGCGAAAACCGGCAAAAAAGTGGTGCTTGTGGATTTTGATATGCACAAACCGAAGGTGCACAAGAACTTCAAGCTGTCCAACCAGATTGGCTTGAGCACGCACCTCATCGGCCGATGTGACATTGATGAAATGAAACAAACCGGGCCCGTAGAGTCCTTGACGGTCATCACGGCGGGTCCTGTCCCGCCAAACGCTTCTGAACTGGTGATGAACGATCGCCTCGATCCATTCCTACAACAGCTGCGTGCCGAATTTGATTATGTCATCCTTGACACCCCACCGATGCTGCTCATCACGGACGCACTGCTGCTGATGAGCAAGGTGGACACTGGGCTCCTGGTCTCCAACACACAAAAGGCCACCAAGCGAGGCATCGAGCACCTGGAGGATCTCCTCAACCAAAACAATTTGAGCCATGCGTCATTGGTCATGAATAACATCAAAACCTCACGTGTCGGCATGTACTACGCGAAATACGCGTACAAATACGGGTACGGCTATGGGTACGGGGGCTATGGCTACGGCGGTTATGGCGGGTATGGAGGCGGCACCTATGGGGATGAACCCGAAACTGAGGCCTGAACGATCACCCGTTTCACCCCGCACAAGCAACAAAAGGCCTGTTCGTAACGTCTTGGATGAAGATGGCCACGTGCCATTCACTTTGTATTTTTGTTGAAATGACAAACCACACAGGAACAGGGAATTGGCGTGCGCTGGCACTCAGCCTAATGGTGCTCATTTGCGCGGTGGGCAGAAGCCAGCTCGCTGTCGATATGTCCTGCATTCAAGTGAATGACCAAGGGTACGCCTCGGTCACCTGGGCACCGGCTGCGGACCCCGCTGGGGATTTTCAACAGTATGTACTGCATGTATACGAGCCTTCGGCCGGGCTGGTTCTCCAAACGTATGGAATCCCCGACCCCACAGATCCTGCTGCGCCTTCTTTAGTGAATACGGAGTACAGTGCGGAAACAACCGAATTGTGCTACTTCGTGGTGACCGAAGGGCCGGCTGGCTTCTTCGGACCATCCTCCGATACGCTTTGCAGCATCCACCTCACCGCCGACCCTTCGTTGACTCCGGGACTTGTTGACCTTAACTTCAACAGTCCAAGGATTGGAACAAGTGGCGTGCCTTTCCCCGAACCGCTTGCCGTCGAATTTCTCGATGCCGATGGAAGTTGGGTACAAATCAATTCCATTGCCGACAACGGCGGCATGATGACAGCGCAGTACGCGCTGCAAGAATGCGAGGGTGACCTCTCTTTTCGGGTAACGCAGCTCAACGCATCCAGCGGCTGTAACCAGATTTCCAACACCGCAGGCTCGCAACTTTCCGACGAATTGGATCCGGATCCGCCGGTCATTACAGCGGTGCAAGTTGATTACGGATTGCAAGAAGCCGTGGTCACGTGGGAACCAAGCGACGCTGACGACCTCGCTGGCTACATCATTTATCTTTGCAATGGTGGTTTTCAAATGGCCATCGACACCGTTTATGACCCCGCGGCGACCTCGTACATCGACCTCAACTCCAACGTACAGTCGTACATCGAATCGTACAACGTAGCAGCGTTTGATGACTGCTTCATCAACGGCGAACCCGACCCCGGTGCTGCAAGTGCCTACTGCGCTTCGAGCCTTTTCCTGAATGCCACGACGACGCTGTGCTCCGACCAAGCCACCCTGTCGTGGGCGGGCGCGTACAACCTCGACTCGGAGGTCGCGAGTTACCACATCTGGATCGATGAGGAAATGCCCACGGGCAGTGGCACTTGGTCCGGGCTCCAAGAAATCGGGGTGGTCGATGCCAACACGAATTCCTTTGTCCATGAAGGGGCGACGTTTGGAGCGACATACAAATACCACATCGTCGCGGAAATGGCATCCGGCCTGGACATTCGATCCAATGCCCGAACGCTGGAATTCAGCTACCCTGGTGCTCCATCATATACATCGTTGCGACGCGCATCGGTCTCCGACAGCGGAACGGTGAACATCATTGTGGATTTGGACCCCAGTTCCGATGATGCACATGCTTATACCTTGCAGCGAAAGCGTTCGTCGGAGGACGAGTTTACCGATCTCGAAACCCAAGAAGGCGTTGGCGGCATGACACTCACCTTTACCGACGTCACCGCTCACCCTGACGAATCGAGTTACAGCTACCGTGTTCGGGTCGAAAATTTCTGCAGTGACTCGGTGGGCATGTCCAACACCGCGGAGACCGTCTGGCTCCGAGGCATCTCCGATTTCCAACTCCTCAAAAACACCCTCCATTGGACACCCTACGCAGAATTTCCTGGCGCTACGGCCGGTTATCGCATTTACAGGAAATACAATTTGGGCAACGCCACTGAACTGTTAACCACGCTTCCGAGCACGGTATTCACGTGGGAGGATGATGTGAGCTCGCTGTTATACAGCCCGGGCGACTTCTGCTACATGATCGAAGCCACCGATGCCCTCCCCGGACCGACAGGAAGTATCAATTATGCCCTCTCGAACGAGTTGTGCTTGCAACAGGAGCCCGTGGTGTGGATTCCCAACACCATCATCATTGGCGGAGTCAATCACACCTTCCAACCCGTAGTGAGCTTCGCTGATTTCGCGAATTACCGGATGGAGGTTCACAACCGATGGGGCGATGTGCTCTTCTCGACCGAAAACTTTGAAACGGGATGGGACGGCACGTTCAAAGGCCAATACGTTCCTGAAGGCACGTATGGATATTTCATCACCATTCAGGACGGGTCGGGACGCTACTACGACCGGCAGGGATTGGTGCATGTGCTCAACGGAGAATAAGTTGGCAAATCGGGCTCGGCGGGAGCCTGTATTTTTCCTAATTTTGCGCGAATCGTAACCCGTAAATCCATGCGATTGAAAGGTTTCGGCCCTCGATTCAATTGACCACAATGGCCACCAATTCACAAAAACCAAAAATCGTCGGCGAAGGCCTGACCTACGACGATGTCCTCCTCATTCCCGCTTACTCCGAAGTGCTCCCGCGCGACGTCCAACTCGCGAGCAACTTCTCCCGGAATATTACGCTGAAGACCCCGGTCATCTCAGCGGCCATGGACACGGTAACGGGCAGCGCAATGGCCATCGCCATGGCCCGCCAAGGTGGAATTGGTGTCATTCACAAGAACATGACCATCGCTGAGCAGGCCGCCGAAGTGCGCCGGGTAAAGCGATCGGAAAGCGGCATGATCCAAGACCCGGTGACCCTCTCCCGCGAGGCCTCCGTGGGAGATGCGCTGGCCATCATGAAGGAACACCGCATCGGAGGCATTCCGGTGGTCGACGAGACCAATACGTTGGTCGGAATCGTCACCAACCGCGACCTTCGTTTTGAAAAGAACTATGACCGCGCCGTAGCCGAGGTCATGACGGACAGCAACCTCATCGTCACGCAGGACGGTTCAGATTTTGAAAAGGCCGAGCAACTCTTGCGCGCCCACCGCATCGAAAAACTGCCGGTGGTGGACGGCGACGGCAAGCTCGTCGGCCTCATCACCTACCGTGACATCATCAAGCTCAGCACCTTCCCCAATTCCTGCAAGGACCAGTGGGGCCGGCTGTGCGTAGCCGCTGCGGTTGGGGTCACCCACGACACCATT
>Ga0163109_10001372_pt1 | contig 19226 bp, 2 predicted proteins | sample CRUFie1St13metaG_FD_108704 | JGI IMG/M metagenome (GOLD analysis project Ga0163109, IMG submission 108704) | Marine microbial communities from the Costa Rica Dome - CRUD Field 142mm St13 metaG | ecosystem: Environmental > Aquatic > Marine > Oceanic > Photic zone | place: Costa Rica: the Eastern... | reverse complement strand
ATATATTAAAATTTTTTAATATACTAATTTTATTGATCATAGATATGTTTTTTTAATTTTTCTACTTGGTCTATATTTAAATGAATAAAAGATGGTAAATCTAATAAAGAAGTATATTTTTTTTGAGAAATTTTAGATAGATCTTCTTTTGTTTTTTTTTTGATATCCCACCCTTTACAATCTGATAATTTTAATTGTTTTTTAGGCATATAATATAATTATATATTTTCTCTTAAAATTGATAATTTAATATTTTTATAGTAATAACTCTAAAAATATGTCATCAAAAAATAATATTTTAATTAGTTCTACTGGTTTAATTTTAGCACCTTGTTCTTACTGTCATAGAAAATCAGGATATTTTTTAAAAAGTAAAAACTTCTGTTGGTTTCATTGGTATAAATTCAAAGATAATAAATTGATAAATGAAAAAGATTTTATTCCAAACCAGTAAAAAATATTTTAACCCTTTCATCAAAATCTCCAATTGGAGTACTAAGTGGTAAAGGTTCTTTTGAAAGGAATAATTTCCATAATTTTCTTTCAGTTTTATATCCCCATGGTCTAATTTCATCGTATTTATCAATAAATGTTTTGTAAAATTTAAATTCTGCATCGTCAATGTAGTCATTTGCAATGAGTAATACATAAGGATTATTTCTATGATCAGGTCTTAATTCTTCACGTAATATGACTCTTTTATTTCCAGCTATTTTCTCTATATACCATGATTCATACCAATCTTTAATTAGAGTAGAATCTGATCTTCCGCTTGTTGCAGCTAATCTTTCTAGACCTTGATTTAAACCATAATTTAATTGAGTTTTTAATAATTGTGTTGGATCTTCATTATGAGTAAAGTTAATTCCATTATCCTCCACAAAATTTACAAATTGTGCTTGATGACTTTCTATTATACCACCATACTTATTAGTAATATTTTGCATTATATTATCATTTTCATTATTTGTAATAATACCAAATAGATTATTTGTAAATGTAGATTGATTATCTACAGAACCATCTACATGAATTACATAAATAGAATTATTTGTTACTACTGCATTTTGCCTATTTATAAAATCACCCCATACTATAGTTTCATAATTATTCAAATAATTTCCAAAATTATCCATTACTCCATTTGGATACATTACTTTAACAATTGATTTATTTGATATATCACCATTTTGTTGATTTGTAAAATAGTTTTTATTAACTAAATATGAACCAAATATATTTTGAAATTTACTGAAATTATTCATTTGACCTGAATTCTCAAAATATTTATAATTTGTAATTGTTGTATTTGCTTTATTTGTAAATGTTCCTGAAGTTATAATACTATCATTATTTATTAAAATTGCTAGAGAATCTAAATGTCTTGTTTCATTTATAAATGTATTAATTGATCTAGTTTCTTTATGATTAACATACTTACCTTGGTTATGAATAGTACCTGAATTTAATACTGTACCATAATTATGGAATTCACCTTCAACTATTCTGAATTTTCCAGTTGCATTAATTGTTAATGTTGTATTTTGACCTAAATATAATCTAGGTCTTCTGGTATTATATATATTAGTGTCATCAGTATTTGGATTCTTTTGAATTCTTAAAATATTTCCAGGCGTTACTGTTAAATTCTCAGTTAATAAAAATGAATCCATTAAAACAAATTGACCATCTTCATTCCATCCAGAATATACTTTATCTAAATTTGTATGAGGAGTACCACCTTTTGATTTTATCCATCTATCATAATTTATTTTATCTTGATTAAAGTCACCAGTTTCAACATTAACTCCTAAATGTGCTGATAAATCATCAACTGAGAATTCATATTCATCTTGTGCATCATCAATTTCTCTGTCACCATCTCTATACCAATAAATTCCATAATCAGTACGATTTGTAAAATGTATTGATGTTTCAATAACTCCTCCATAATTGTTTACAATTCCATCTATAATTGATGAATCAGTACCTGCATTGTTTACTATTAAACCCCAACTATTATTATTAAATGTTGATGTATTTGTCATATTACAATTACTATTCAAGAATAATTCACCATGATTATTAAATATACCTGGAGATAAATTTTCTATAATACCATCATTATTCGTTTCCGCATTTACATATTGAGTAAATATAGATGGACTATATGCTATTTGTAAGAAATTACCTTTATTCACTATCTTACCTCGTAAATCACTTGTATCAACTGAATCAGAATTTACAGCATTTATATGATAATTATTGATTACACCATTATTTTTATACCAACTACCTATATTTACATTAAATTTATTATAATTATTGTGTATGGCATTCTCGAAATTTAGAAACATTTTATTATTATTTACAATACCATAATTTGTAAAATTTTTATTGTTTGTAATTGTCCTATTATTTACTATTGTACCTGTTTTAAATACTCTAAAATTACTTTGATTAAGTAATAAACTATCATTTACTATTGAAGAATAATTATTTAATTCACCAAAATTAATTCCTGATTTCATAATTTCTATTGTATCTGTATTATTAATTTGACCAATTAATGCTCCATTTATTTTATTATCTACTTTACCAAATACATTTATTTTTTTATTATTTGTTAAACTTTTATAATTTGTTATAGTTGCACCATATTTATGATCAATTAGATTTTGATTTGTAAAAATATTATTATTTGTAATAGAACCATAATTAGTTAACAAACTATCATTTGTAAGTGTACTATTATTTGTTATAATACCTTTTGTTACATTATTATTTAATTTACCTTTATTCACTAAAGAACCACTATTTATTGTAATAGAACCATCATTATCTAATAATCCGAATAAATTACTTGTATCCACAGAATTAATATTCGATGCATTTAATTCTTTATTTATAAATGAACCACCATTATTTGTTATACTGTTTTTATTTTCTAATTTATTGTAATTATTAAATGTTCCACTATTTATTAATAATGAATCATTCTTTATAGTACTGTAATTACTTAATACGTAACTGTTGGTAAAACTATTTTTATTTATAATAGATGAATCATATAACAACATTATTCCTTCATTTGTTAATTCTCCTTCATTAGTTATTGTTGTATTAATATTTGTTGAACTATTACTCTGACAAGTTATATTACCTTGATTTAATAAATAACCACTATCTATATTAAAAGTACCATCATTATTAATTACACCTTTAATACCAGTTAAAATTACTGAATCTGTATTAGCACCATTCAAACCTTTATTTATAAAAATATTTTTTGTTTCAATAGTACCTCCTGATGTTACATTCATTAAATTATAATTATTTATTGAACCTGTTGTTTTATTCAATATTGTTTTCTTATTATTTAATGTTCCATAATTATTTATTATGTTATTATTTGTAACAGAATCATTATTTGTAATTATACCTGATTTATAATTTTTTATTTTACCATTTACTAATACTTTTTGATCATTTATCATACTCGCATAATTTTTAAACTCAGATGAATTATTAATATTAAAATTACCACTGTTGGTAAATGTACCACTATCTTCATTTATTACTTTATTTTCGAAAATACCAGATAGATTTATTGTAGCAGTATTATTTAATGTCTTCGAATTTTTAAATATAGATGACGAATTTATTACTATTTTTCTATTATTATTTAATATACTACTATTACTAAATGTTGATACATTTATTAGTAAAGAATCATTATTTAGTGTAGCTAAATTATTAAATATTTGATTATTGTTTATTTTCCCAGTATTTGTTAAGGTATTATAAGTATGATTAAATATACCATTATTGTTAATAACACCTTGTATAGTGGCCATATTTATATTATCTTCATTTGTTGAATTTACTATTTTATTTGTAAATGTACCTGTAATCATTGTTGCTGTACTATTATTGTCTATTTTATTATAATTATCAAATGTAGATGTATTCATACTTGTGAAATCATCATTATTTGTTATTGTTCCATAATTAACAAATTTTAAATTATTTTGTATTTTTTCATTATTAGTTAGACTTGAATTTCTAAATATTTTACATGTACCTAAGTTAATTAGTAAACTATCATTTACTAGATTTGAATAATTCTTTAGAATTGATGTAGCTGTTGAATTTTGTATTTGACCTTTATTTGTTATTGTTCCAGTTTCATTTATTACTGATCCTGAATTATCTACATATCCAATAATATTTGATGTATCAATACTATGAATATTAGAATATCCTTGTCCTTTATTTATAAAGGTTGATTTATTAGTAAATACACCATTTACTTTATTGCTTATTAAATTATAATTATGAATATTATTTGTTGTATTTGTAAAAGTTAAATTATTGTTAACAATCCCATAATTATACAAATCTCCTTTATTTTCTAATACAGAATTATTTGTTAATGTACTTAATTTAGTTAATACAATATCACTTTCATTTACTATTGAATTATTATTTGTAATCGTTTTATTATTAGTAAATGTTCCTTTATTTCCATTTGATACTTTCACTAAAATAGATCCATAATTTGTTAAAGTTTGATTATTACTAAAGCTTCCATAATTATCTAATTTACCAATTGTGTTATTAGCAAGTCCTATATTCATTATGTAATTATTTATCATTGTTCCGACAAAATAATTATTTATATCATTTTTGTTTGTTATAATACCTGGTGAATTATTAGTTAAAACACTATAATTTGCTATTATACCATTCTCATCATTTAATGTTGTACCACTCAATACAAAAGGCTGATTTAAATGTAATAATCCATCATTATTTATTGTTCCTGTTGAAGTACTTGATGAATTTAATGTTATTTGTCCTTCAATTCCTGATAAATCAATACTATCTGAATTCGATGCATTTAATTTCATATTATTTAAAATACCACTATTGGTTAGAGTATCATTTAATATTAAACTTTTGTAATTATAAAATTGACATCCTGTATTATTATTTAATTTTCTACAGATTATATTTCCATAATTTATCATATTTTTGTTATTATTAACAATAGAATTACCAGAATTTGTTACATTAACATTTTTAAATATTTTTAGTATACCATTATTTGTTATTGTAGAAGTTGTTGTATTATTTAATGTTGAATGTATATTTATATATGCTGTTTCTAAAGAATTTATTATTAAACCTTCATTTGTAAATGTATCTTGTAAATGATTAAAAATACCTTTGTTTGTAATTGCTCCTTCAATACCACTTAGACTTACTCCATCTAAATTAGATGCATTTAATTTCTCATTTATAATTATTTTATTATTTGTAAAAACACCAGTAGTATCATTATTTAAAATATTAAAATTTCTTAATGTACCATTCAAATTTTTCATTACTAATTTATTTTCTATTGTTCCATAATTATCGAAATTTAAGTAATTTTTTATTGTTCTATTATTTGTAATCGTTCCTTCTAAAAAGTTTTTGAACATATTATTATTAATAACAGATGAATCATTAGTAAATACATTGTAGTTTTTCATAGTTCCTGATGTTTCATTTAATATATTTCCATTATTTGTTATAGTACCTTTTTCAGTACTAGAAATGATTAAATTAGTAAATAACCCATAATTTGTTATTAATGTTGAATCATTTGTTAAATTATTTAATGTTCCTGAATTATTTAATGTACCTGTTGTATTAATTCTAATTTTATTACTATTAGATAAAATACCAGAATTTGTTAATAAATTATCTAATTTAAGAGATTTTGTTGTATTCATAGTACCTTTATTTAAAATCACACCAGAAATATGTTTAATAAAACCATTATTTGTAACAATAGGTGTTACACCTGTTAAATTCATACTATCAGCAATTGTATCAGTAGTTGATGGATTTGGTTCGTAATTTGTAAAATTATGTGTATTATTTAGTAATGCATTTTCAGATATTGTTAATGTTTTATAATTTCTAAATGTACTATTATTATTAATAGTTCCACTGCAAGTAATACCTCCATAATTTATTAATGTAGCTGCTGCTTTATTTGTAAAAGTACCGCTAGTAGATATTGTTAAAGATCCTAAATTAAATATTTTAAATGTATTATTATTATCAAATATATTAGTAGTCATACTAGATTTATTTACAAATGTTCCATTATTTGTTATAGATCCAGTATTTGTTAATACACCTGAATCATGAGTAAATAAATTATTTATTGTTATATCTCCGGTATTAGTAAATGAATTCTTTGTATCTATACTTCCAGTTCCTCCAACTGTTAGTGTATTAGTTGTTTCTATAAAACCATTTATATCATTAACTAATAAACCATTTATTACTAAACTCGAATTATTATCTATTAATCCAGAATTATTTAAATTACCAGAAGATAAAATTACATAATCATCATTTTCTAATTTTCCTTGAATACCTAATAAATTTACATTATCTGAATTTGTTGAACTTATTTTAAAATTCTTATACAAACCAGATAAAGTTACATTTTTATTATTTTTTAGTAAATTATAATTATTAAATGTATCTGATGATACTAAATCTTTATTATTAGTTATTGTTCCATAATTATTTATAGTGTAATTATTTGTAAATGATTTATTATTTGTTATAGTTCCTAATTTATAATTTTTTATAATACTTTCATTTAATAATATACTATCATTTGTTATAGATGTATGAGTATTTATAATACCAAAATCAGTACCATTCTTTTTATTTTTTAAAATCGCTTTATTTAATATTACTCCTGTAAGAGCACCAAAATTAGTATTATTTAAAGTACCAAAATTATTTACTAAATTATTATTTGTAAAATTTTTATAATTATTGATTACTGCTCCAAAACGATTTTCCAAAGTTGCATTATTTATACATATATTGTTATTAGTAATAGTACCTAAATTAATTAACATACTATCATTTACAAATGTACTATTAATAGTAATTGAATTATAATTCCAATATTCACCTTTATTAGTGTATGTACCTTCATTTACAGTTAATGGTGCATTGTTAGCAAATATACCTTTCAAATTTGTAGTATCAACTCCATCGGGATTTGGTGAATTTAGAGGTTTATTATCAAAAGTACCTTTAAATAAAATGTTTCCATCAGTATGCATAAATACATTGTAATTATTAGTTATTGAGCCATCTTTTAATAAAAATGAATCTAGATTTTCAACTGTCCCATAATTATATATGTAGTAATAATTTTCAAATCTATTTGCATTTCTAACTTTTCCTACTTGGAAATTCTTAAAATCACCTCTATTTATTATATGATATTCATTGTATATTTGAGTATAATTTCTTAATACTCCAGAATCTAATTCATTTTTATTTATTGATAATATACCATCATTTCTTATTACACCAGAATCTATATTCATTTCATTTATTATTAAACCATTACATGAAATCATACCTCTTTGAGAACCACTTGTATTTTTCTTAAGATTTAGTTTTGATCTATTTCTAATTGTTGTTCCAAACTGACTATTCATTAATCCGTAAAGATTAACTATACCAGATGAATCATTTACTAATTCTGCAGTATCTTGTATGTTCATTACACCACCATATATGTTATTAATTGTAGAATAATTTGTTGTTGTTCCATTAGATTTTGTTGTTATACTGCAAGAATCATAATTTGTTATAATTCCATTTGTATGATTTACTAAATTACCAGAAGATATTATGTCTCCATTGTTTTGATTGTATAACAATGAATGATTCTTTAAATTTGCTGTATTTGTTAATGTATTGCTATTTCTTAAAATTCCTGGATAATAATTCCAAATATCTCCACTATTTGATAATGATCCTGTTGATATTTTATTTAATAATTCACCATAATTTCTTAATCTTAATGTATTATTTAATGTACCAAAATTACTAATTATTCCTTTTATTGATGTTAGATCTTGTGAATCAACATTTGCTTCATTAGTTTTATAATTATGTATATCACCATTATTAGTTATAGTACCAGATGTATTATTTACTACTGAATTATAATTTCTAATGTCACCTGTTGATGATATTGTAATCGTCTTATTATTAGTAATAATACCATAATTATAGAATTCATAATTTTCTTGTATTTCATCATTATTTACTATGTTACAATTTAATAAATTTTTAACAATTGAATTATTTACTAATAAACTATCATTGGTTATTAAATTATAATTATTTATTATTCCAGAATCTGTACCAATTAATATATTTTGAATTTGAGCTTTATTCGTAATTACACCAGTATAATTACCATCAATTGCATTGTTTATAATTCCTATATTTTTTAATAAACCTGCTTTAGATGAAGAATTATTATTTATAGAGGAATAATTATTAACAGTTCCAGATGATTTATTATCAAATAAACCAATATTATCAATTTTACTATTATTTTGATTATTTATAATTCCTAAATTAATTATTAAACTATCAGAATCTATTATTGCTTTATTATTTATTAAACCAGTAGTTACATTATTTTGGATTTTACCATTATTTGTAATTTGACCTGAATTATGATTTATTGTTCCAGTATTATTCAAAATACCATAAATATCTGATGTATCTACTGAATCTGAATTAGTTGATCCTAATTTTTTATTAGTAATTTGACCTGAATTTGTAAAAACACCACCATTTTTATTATCTATTGTTCTATAATTTAATATATTACCAGTTGAATTTGAAGTTATTGTTCCTAAATTATTCATTATACCATAATTAGTTATGCTATTATAATTTGTTAAAGATGAATTATTATTGATAGTAGAGGATTTAAAAACCTTAAAATTACCTTCATTTGTATAATTATTATTATTTACTAGGATAGATTTAGATAATATTAATGAATTTGCTTTATTAGAATAACTACCATCATTTGTAAATGTACCGGAAACAATATCTGTTGTACCAAAATTATTCATTGTACCTGTTGAACCTACTCTAAATAAATCATTATTTGTTATTACACCATTTACATTATTGTTTACTAAAGAATTATTAAGAATATACTTATTATTTGTTACTTGACTATTATTATTTAATGTTCCCAAATCACCGGCATTTCTATTAAAATATATTAAACTATTATTTAAAATTACACCTGTATCTGTATTATCTTTATTATTATTTAATGTTCCTAAAATATTCAATACACTTGAATCATTATTGTTTACTAAATTATTAAAATCTGATTTATTATTAAAAATAGAATTAAATTCTATTAAAGTTAAACCATTGTTATTATATGTACCTGCAGTATTATTATTTAATGTTGAATTAGCTTTATTATTATATACAGAAGAATAATTATTATTTATTATACCAGTATTATTTAGTACTGAATTATTCCTATTATTATATGTACTACCTGCTTCTAATGTAATAGTGGCTGAACTTTGATTTGATAATGTTAAATCATTATTTATAACACCATTTGCTTTATTAAAAATATCTTTTTTATTTGTTATAGTTCCTGTATTTATAATTGAATTATGATTATTTATAACTCCTGTAGTTTCATTTATAATATTTAATGCATTTGTAAGAATACCTGTTGTGATATTATTATTTAACTTTCCATAATTTGTTAAAGTTCCTGATTCGTTAATATATGAACCAGTGTTTTCAATTGTTGGTAAAATATTTGTCATTGCAATATTATCATCGTTTGCAGGTGATAAACCTTTATTAATAAAATTACTTTTATTTGTTATTGAACCACTTGATGTATTGTTAAAACTATTATAGTTTTCAATAGTACCTGATAAATTTCTAATTGTCTTTGTATTAACAACATTTCCATAGTTCCTTACTAAATTATTATTTAATATATAATGATTATTTGTAATTGTAGCAGATTTGAAATTTTTATATGTACCTGCAGATATAATTATACTATCATTTGTTACAGTTAAATAATTTTCGAACAATCCTTGATCAGATTTAATATCTATTTTTCCTTTATTAGATACAACTGAATTATTTTTAATTAATCCAAATAAGTTAAATATACCTCTCATAGTTTCACTTCCTGATTTATTTGTAAACGTTCCATCATTATGAAATGTTGAATTTTTTTTACAATTTAGAGTTCCATTATTATTAATATTTGCATTAGATTTATTATTTAAATCACTAGATGCTTCTAAATTAAATATACTACTATCTTCAATAGTTATTAATCCAAAATTATCTATTGTTTTTGTATTAGTGCTTGTTGATTGTGATTTATTTACATATGCTGAATTTGCTATAATATTTAATAAATCATTATTTGTAAAACTACTAAAATTATTAAGAATAGATGTTGCTTCTAAATTTATTGTTTTATCGTTAGTAAATGTATTTCTATTATTTATAAATGAAGAAGCTTTATTATTTATTATATGACTATTATTAAAATTAGAGTTATTAACAACATTATTATGATTATTTATAATACCATAAACATCATTTTTCATAGTTCCATCATTTGTTATTGTACCATTGTTAGTAATCAATCCCTTACTTGAGAATAAATTCACTTTATGATTTATTGAACCATTATTTGTAATAGTGCCTAATATTCCAGTTAAATCTACTGAATCATTATTTGTAGCATTTATTTCTTTATTTATAAAATTTTCATTTGTAATTATGTTACCTTGTGAATTATTTGTAATCAAATTAAAATTTTCGAATGTTGAACTAGTATAAGATTCTATTTTTTTATTATTTGTAATTGCACCATAATTTAAGAAAATTTTCTTAACTTGTATTTCATCATTGTTTATAATACTTCCTGATTTATAATTTCTCAATTCTCCATCAAATATTACTAAACTATCATTTGTAATCAATTGATTATTATTTATCTTACCATTATTTCCTCCTGAATTTTGTAATAATATTCGTCCTTTATTTGTAATTGTGTCATTATTGGTAAAAGTACCTAACAATGTTAAAGTTCCATATGAAGAACCAGATTTATAATTTAAGTAACTATTATTATTTGTAAAAATACCTGTGTTTGAATTGCTAACCTGTCCCATGTTTCTAAATATACCAGATGAATTATTATTTAAAATTTCATTATTAGTAATTACACCTGACGATTTATTATCTATAATTCCAACTATTGAAATTGTTGCATTATTTGTTATTGTTCCTTGATTATCTATTTTTCCTTTATTATTTGTATTTCCTAGATTCGCACCATTTTTACTATTTAATATTTGACCTGTATTTACTAAAACACCAGAATCATTGGAAATTGCATCATTTATAAATGATCCATAATTTTCAAATAATGAATTTATATTTGCAGAAGTTTTTGTATTTTGAAAATTTCCAATATTATTAAATGTTGCACCAAAATTACTTGTAAAATTACCATAATTTCTAAATATTCCAGATGTCTTATTGTTTATATTTGATGTATTTAGTAATACACCACTTGTATGAGAAATATCAAATATACCAAAATTATTTATTAAATTATTATTAGTTATTGATTTATTATTAACAAAAGTTTTACTTGCATTATTTGTTATTGTACCATTATTTGTTATTGTTGAGTCATTTGTAATTGTATTATTATTAGTTAATGTACCAGTGTTACTTATAATTATCTTATCTTTGTTAACAATTTTTCCAGTAACATTATTCGTTATTGAACCATCATTTGTTAATGTATTTACTAAAATATTTATTGTGCCTGAGTTTGATAAAATTCCAGTTATACCTGATAAATCTACTGTATCAGAATTTGTTGCATTTACTTTATTATTTGTTAAATTACCGGATGAATTTATTGTGGCTTCATTTGAATTTGTTATTAAATTATAATTATTTACTTCTGCTGCAATTGGTTGCTCTTGACTTCTCAAATACCAGGTTTCTTCCCCTCCTTCACTTTTTACATATGGTAATATTTTGACTTCATAAGAATTTGAATTAGTTGCTGACCAACCAAATTGTTGTCCTTGATTTAAATTTATTGATTGCCAATTTCCTGTATTAGCAACAGGTGTCCAACCTGCGATTGCACTAGTTCTCCAATAAAATGAATCTGCTATTTGTCCTGATTTCCATTGAATTTGTACTACATTTGTAGCACTACTATTACCTGTTGATAAATTTACAGTTCCTACAGGTAATGCTGGAATTACTCCTGAGCATTTATATCTAGTAGCATTAGGATATCCTTGACCAGAGTAATAATTCTGTGCACCTTGTGATAAAGGATCTACATCTTGAAATTGAATTGTTAAATTATTTATAGTATAATTAGTATTCTGTGTAAAATTAGAAATTGGAGTTGAAAATACTAATCCAAAAAATCCAGAATTATAAACTTGATCTATATATAATAAATTCATTGAAACTTGACTTGAACTACTTGCTACTTCAAATATAGCGTTTCCACTAACATGATTTATTTGTGATGAATTAGCAATATGTCTTGTACCTGTAAATAAAGCTGTCCAACCAAAATAACCTGTATTATGAAAAATTGCTTCTGTTCCGCTAGATACTGACAAATATCCATGTGTTGTATCATCACTATATACTGACTTGTATAAACCACTTCCTGTTGTTGGAAAACCAGTAGGGTATGTTCCATTAGCATATTCAATTGCTAATTTAAAATTAGCCCAAGATATGTTTATAGATGAACCTGATTGTGAAAATGGTGTCGCTGTTAATGCATTTGTTGTTCTTATAACAGGCATTCCTGCTGTTACATTTAGTATATCTAATTTTGCTATTAACTGTATTCCTTTATATACCCATATAAAATCATTCGCAGTTAATGATGACATTAAAGCCCATGTATCTAGTTTTCCATTTTCTCTTATCTCAGCATCAAAAGTAGTTAATAATGAATTATTTGTTAAATTACCATAATTTCTGAAAATGTGTTTTATTGTTAATTGACCGTTATTTGTAAAATTTGATGTCTTGTATAATTTTATTGTACCATCATCAGTTATTGAACTATCATTTATAACAGTAGCATAATTTTTAAATATTGATGTGGCAGAATTTATCATAATACCATCATTATCATATGTACCTCCAAGATTATTATTTAATGCTAAATTATTTGTAAATGTTCCTGTTGATTTATTTAATAAAGAACCAGTTGTATTTATAGTTGAATTATTTGTTAATGATAATCGATTATCTATGGTTCCTGGATTATTAATAATCCCATTTGTTTTATTTGTGATTGTTGCTGTATTTATTAGTGTTCCTCCAGTATTATTATTTAATGTACCAATTATATCAAAATTTGCACTTATTTGTGCAGAAGTTTTTGTATTATTTAAATTAGAAACATTAGTTAAAACACCATTAGATGTAATAGTTAACATACCATAATTATTTAATGTACTAGAAGTATTATTATTAAAAGTTAAATTATTAGTTAAAACACCATTCGTGTGTGATATTGATAATGTACCAAAATTATTTATTACACTATTATTTATAATAGTATTATTATTAGTTATTGTTTTACCTAAATTATTTGTTATATTACCATTATTTGTAATGGTTAAATCATTTACAATTGTATTATGATTTTGTATAACGCCTGATGAAGAAACTATTATTCTATCTTTGTTTGTAATTATACCAGGTGAATAATTTGTAATTAATCCTGAATTGGTTAATATATTTTGTTTATGAACAATATTACCATAATTTGTAATATTACCTTGAATACCTGTTAAAACAACTCCATCTGAATTATTAGAATTATCTTCTTTATTGGTAAAACTTGAAGATATTAGTACTTTTCCTAAACTATTATTTATTAATGAATTGTAATTTTCAAATTGAGATCCATTAAAGATTATTATACTATCATTATTTGTAATAGATCCATAATTTCTTAATAAAGTTTTTATTTGAATTTCTTTATTATTTGTTAAATTTGAAGTCTTAAATAATTTGAATGCACCTTGTTCTATTATGTAACTATCATTTACTATATTCAAGTAATTATTAAAAGTACCTGATGAAATATTAATACTACCTTTATTTAAAACAGAATTTTGATTTGTGATAGTACCAATTACATTTATAAGACCTTTATTATTACCTGTTATCCAATTTTTTATTGTTGAATTATTTGTTAAAAGTGATCCATTTGTTAATGTAAGTGTTCCTAAATTCATAATTGTACCATTTGTATTATTATTTATTATATCATTATTAGTAATTGTTCCAGTTACTTTATTTGTTAAAAATCCAATACTATTTATGGTAGAATAATTTGTAAAATTTGAATGATTATCTATCTTAGAATTATTTGTGATTATTCCTAGATTATTACCATTTTTTCTATTAAGGAAATTACTTGTATTTACAATTGTACCTGAATCTGCCTCATATATATAATTTTGTATTAAACCATAATTTTCAAAAGTTGCTGAAATAGTTTCAGATGTTTTTGTATTATTAATTAACCCTAAATTATGAATTGTACCTCCATAATTACTAGTTAAATTACCATAATTATTTATTACTCCTGATGTTTTGTTATTTAAGTTAGCTGTATTAATTATTACACCATTAGTATGTACTGAATTTATAATACCAAAATTATCAAAAACATTATTGTTTGTAATTGTTTTATTATTTGTAATTGTTTTAGTTGCATTATTAGTTAATGTTCCATTATTTGTAATAACTTCATCATTAGTAATTATATTACTATTTGATAATATACCAGTTGATCCTAATATAAAAGTTGCTTTATTTAAGCAAGTACCTGATGTTGTATTATTTATTGTACCATTATTTGTAAAAGTATTCACTTGATGGAATAAATATCCATTATTTGTAATAACTCCTGTAATATTTGTTAAATCCACTGAATCAGAATTTGTAGCATTTTGTTTTTTATTTACAAATATCGAATTAACTCTAATATAACCGGAACTATTATTAACAATAGAATTATAATTTTCTGTTTGAGATGAAACATAAACATTAAAAATTAAATTATTAGTTATAGATCCATAATTTTTTAAAATATTTCTATTTTCAAGTGTTCTATTATTTGTAAATGTAGATGTTTTGAATAACTTAACAGTACCATATGAAATTACAGATGAATCATTTAAAAATGTCGAGTAAGAATTAACAGTTCCTGTACTTGTGTTTAAAAATGAACCATCATTATCAAATGTAGAATTTGCATTATTATTTAGTATTAGATTATTGGTAAATATACCTTGAGATTTATTTAATATTGATCCTACTGAAGATATTGTTCCAAAATTTATCAAGGATTTTCTATTATCAATTGTACTCAAATTATTTAGAAAACTTCCTGATTTTGTTATCAATGTACCGCTATTTATAAATGTAGAAGATGCTTGATTATTTAATGTTCCTGTTATATTCATTTCTGATAATTTTCTAGTAAAATTAAATATATACGCTGATCCAGAATTTGTTGCCGTATCATCATCATAATTTGAACCGACAAGAGCATATGAATCATATAAACCAACACTTATTCCAAAATTATCATTTGAAGCTATATCCTTAGATATAATTTTCTTTTCTTCTGTCCAAGTATTATTTGATCTTTTAAATATATATGCTGCTCCTGAATTATTAGGAACATAATCTGCTAAATAACTACCTATTATTACTTTATCACCATTTAATTTAACAGAATTTCCAAAATTATCATTTGAACCAGGATCGGATGCTACTAATTTTTGTTGTTCAGACCAAGTATTTCCATTTCTTTTAAATATATAAACTGAACCACTATTATCTTTAGTATCATCATTAAATTTAGCTCCTACTGCAATATAATCTCCATCAATACTTACTGAACTACCAAAATAATCTGATGTTGTCATATCAGATGATAATAATTTCTGTTGATGATTCCATGTCTCTCCTGTCTTTTTAAATACGAATATTGAACCACTTTCAAGACCATTATCATCAACTCCATATGCTCCAACTACTGCATAATCACCAGAAATTCCTACCGAATAACCAAAATAATCATCAGCTCCACCGATATTCGCTACATCATATTCAACTTGTGCTTGATTAGGTGAATCAAACCAGTAAACACCTGATTGTCCTGAACCATGTTCTACTAATACATTTCCATTTAAAACAATCTTCCAATAACCAGCACCATCTGTACTTCCATAATTAAATCTTATTTTTGTTGGCCATTTAGATACAGTATAATCTTTCGAGTATGTTTGTCCAGCTGCAAAACCTGATCTAAAATTTTGTGCTGTAGTCCAAGCATTATCTATATAAAATTGAACAGATAAAGTACCATCACCATCAGAACTAGTTGCTGTACTAGTAAATATTTGCAATGTTAATTTATTAACATAGTGTGTTAATTTTTGCATTTGATTCCATGAACTTCCAGAACGTTTAAAAATATATGCTGAACCACTATTAGCTCCTGAATCATCATCACCTGGAGCACCTACTAATGCATAATCTCCAGATATTGATACAGATTTGCCAAACAAATTATTTGGACCTGCATCTGATGCTACTAATTTAGCTTGTTCAACCCAATCAATTGTATTGTAAAAATATATATATGCTGAACCACTTGAATTTGGTACATCATCATTACCTTGAGCTCCTACTAAAATATAATTACCAGAAATATCTACTGAATAACCAAAATAATCATTCTGTGCTCCATCTGATGCTAATAATTTTTTCTGTTCAATCCATGATGAACCTTCAAGTTTGTAAACTATGGCTGAACCTGAATTTGTTGTTACTGAATCTGACCATACTCCCACTACAGAATATAATCCATGTATTGCTACTGATTGTCCATAATTATCCCATGATGCTGGATCTGACATAGTTATTTTCTGTGCTTCAGACCAATCTCTTAAACTAGTTGGAAATTCTGAATTTTTTAATGTACCTGCATTATTCAATATACCACTTGTAGGTACCTCTAATTTACCATAGTTATTTAATTGTGATGATGTTTTATTATTTAATGTACCAATTATTTCTAATTCTCCTCTATCTGATGATATATTAATAATACCTTCATTATCTAAAATATTTTTATTAATTAACTTTCTATTTACTGTTATTGTCTTTCCTGAATTATTTGTTAAAGTACCTGAATTAGTTAAAGTAGAATCAACAGTTATTGTATTATTATTAGTTAATGCACCAGTTGAATTTATTACAAAAGAATCTTTGTTTTGTATTGTACCAGTTGCTAAATTTGTAATTACACCATTATTAGTGTAAGTATTTTTACTATGAACTATTGACCCAGAATTATTAATAATACCAGTTATTCCTGTTAAATCAATAGAATCTGAATTTGTTGCATTAACTTTTTCATTTATAAATATATTATTAGTTGTGATTGTACCAGTTGAAATATTTGTTACTAAATTAAAATTATTAAAAGTTGATGAATCATATGATATTATCGTTTTATTATTTGTTATAGTACCATAATTTCTAAAAGTATTGTAAACTTGAATAGTTTCATTATTAACTATAGAACCTGTCTTTAATATTTTCATTAAACCATATACTTTTAAAATATTATCATTTGTAAATGTTGCATGGTTATTTAGAGTAGCTCCCGATGAATTTGTTAATGTACCATCATTATCTAATGTTCCTGAACTATTATTTAATATTGATTTATTTATAAATATACCTGTTGATTTATTTAATATATTACCAGTTGTATTTAACGTAGAATTATTCACTAACAATAATCTATTATCAATTGTACCTGGGTTTGTAATTGTTCCATTTGTTTCATTTGTTATATCAGCTGTATTTAATAATATTGCATTCGCTTGATTAATAAAATTACCAATAATACTTAATGTTGCATTTATTTGAGCAGAAGTTTTTGTATTATTGAAAGTACCACTATTTGTTATAGTACCTGCTGATTGAATTGTTAATGTACCAAAATTATTTAATGTACCTGTTGATTTATTATTTAATGTAAGGTTATTTGTTAATATTCCATTTGAATGAGAATTATTTAAAATACCTTCATTGTCTAAAATATTATTATTTATGAATATGTTGTTATTTGTAATTGTTTTTGTTGAATTATTAGTAATTGTACCTGCATTTGTTAAACTAGCATTATTTGTAATAGAATTCTGATTTGTTATTACACCTAAATTCATAAATGAACTTCTTGAATGTATTATATTACCCGAATTAGTTATAGTACCTGTAATTCCATTCAGATCTATAGAATCTGAGTTTGTTGCATTTAAACCTTTATTTGTAAAATTATTAGAATTTGTTATTGTACCATTTGCTGAATTTGTTAATACATTAAAATTTTCTAAGGTTGAAGAATCGAATGTTTCAAATGTCGAATTATTTGTTAGTGTACCATAATTTCTTAATAATTTATAAACTTTAATTACAGATGAATTTGTTAAATTTGATGTTTTTAATAATTTTACATCCCCATTTACTATCAATAGATCATCATTATTGAATATTGAACTATTATTTAATGTTCCAGATGTAACTTTAGTTGTTCCTGAATTTGAAAATAAGTTATTATTATTAACTGTCCCTAATATATCCATCAAACCTTTATCAGAACCTGCTACTTGATTTCTATAAGTATTACTATTTGTGAATATAGAAGATGCCTTAATTATTACATTTCCTGTATTATTAAATATACCTGCATTTGTAATACCACCATTTGCTTCATTTTCTAAAATAGAATTATTAACGATAGTACCAGAATCATGATTTGATAATGTACCAATTACATTAAATGTTGCTGATATTGTTGGAGAAGTTTTAGTATTATTTAATGTTCCTATATTTGTAAATGTAGATCCTGTATTAACATTGAATTCTCCATAATTTGTTGTTGTTCCACTTGATTTATTTTTAAATGTCAAATTATTATTTATTACTCCATTTGTATGAGAATTATTAAAAATACCTGCATTATTTATTAATGAATTATTTATTATTGTTCTATTATTAGTAATTGTTTTTGTAGAATAATTTTCAATTCTACCATTATTGGTTATAATAGAATCATTTGTTAATGTATTATTATTAATAAACACACCTATTGATGAAATTGTAATTGAATCTTTATTAGTAAAATTATTATTATTTGTTATTAAACCATTATT
>Ga0163109_10001371_pt1 | contig 19232 bp, 17 predicted proteins | sample CRUFie1St13metaG_FD_108704 | JGI IMG/M metagenome (GOLD analysis project Ga0163109, IMG submission 108704) | Marine microbial communities from the Costa Rica Dome - CRUD Field 142mm St13 metaG | ecosystem: Environmental > Aquatic > Marine > Oceanic > Photic zone | place: Costa Rica: the Eastern... | reverse complement strand
CAAATTCAAAATCTTTTTTGTTCAAAGTATGATCTTGTGGAATTAAATTTCTTTCTTTGAGAAAATTTTCTAATTTTTTTACTGAAGATAAATTTATATATTTATTTTTGTTTCTAATCTTTTTTGAGTGTGTGTTTTTAAGCAATTTGAGGATTTTTGAAGAGGCTTCCTCTTTAGTTTTCCATGTATAAAGTTTACTTAAATTATCATAACTCCCACCTTTTAGATCTTTTCTCGCAAGAATAATACAGTTAGAATTGTTTGCTTCTGTTAATACCTTAGCAGAACCTTCTTTTTTTGATGCAAATAAAAAGAGTTTAGAATTAAACATTGACCACTTTATAAAGGAGGGTGAGGCTCCTTCTAAACCCATTTCATCTGATATTCTCAAAAGGACTATTTGCTGCCTTTCTTTATAATTAAACAAATTATCATACAATTTCAAGAAATTAATAGATGTTGAAAGTGTATTTTTCCTATAGGTGCTCGAAGGAGTATTAACAATTAGTAGAGCTTTCAAAGAGGGCTTCTGATCTAATGTATTCCTAATTATAAATAAACAATCATCTAAGCATTTTCTTTTGCTGTTGTGGGATACAGTTATTACATCCCATTTAAAATGATCATGTGAAAATTCTGAGAAAGCATTTTTTGGTTCAAAGTCTTTACTCGTAATTGGTAAAGTCAATGCAAAGCCATAGTGTTTATTCGTTATTAAAGAGGAATTTTTATCTAGCAAATGGACATGGCTATATTTATTTAAATATGGAATAGGTTCATTTAAAGTTACACCCCAATGAATAATCTTAACTGCTTTATTGAATAATTTTTTATTTGAAATTTTTATAATTATTCTGTTAATTAATGAAAAAAGCTTAATTATTAAAAACTCATGTAGGAAAATTATTTTTTTTAATTTGCTCCATTTTACTATCCCAGTAATTGATAAATATTCTTTATGAGTTAAAAATAAAATTGGAATACAATTTAAATTGTTTTTGTCTTTTGTATAAGTAAACTTCATTTTAATTTTTATATTTAATGTTATTAAAGGAGATAACTTAGCTCATGTTTTTAAATTTTTTCGAAATATTGATAACAAACCAGTTCTCTCTCCAAGCACCAAATTGGTCGACAGGGACGTAATCATTATTATCTTCAGCATCTCCTTGCCAGTTGTTTCTTCTACCTTGAATATCGTATCCACTTACTACTGTCTCATACCCTTCTTCTTTAGAAAATAAAACTTCTAATCCTTGATGAGTAAATCTAAAGTAATCACCTGGACATTTATGATACCTTAATGAAAATGGAGCAATAGTAATAACTAATCCCCCAGGTTTTAAGAGTTTACTAATATTTTTTGCGGCAATAAATGGATTGGTTAAATGCTCGAAAACATTATTAGAATAAACCACATCAAAAAAATTTGAAAAATTAGTATTTGAATTCAAGTAATCAGCATTACATATATCTCCAAAAAGAACTTTTTCTGAATGAGGGTTCGGATTTATATCAGCTCCATAATAATTGTATTTTAAATCAAATAATTTTTTGTTTTTATCATAAAAATTCTCATAAAATTTTAGGTTTTTCTTTATACCTAATAGATATTTTAATTTCCCATCCATAGCCCCTACATCTAAGAAATTAAGATTATGACCAATATTATCTAAAACATATTTTCTAGAAATTTCTTCTTTAACAAGTTCAAAATTTAAAACCTTATTCTTACTGTTGAATTTACCTAGATTATATTGATAATCAATAATAAATCTTAATCTTTTTCTTAGTAGGGGCCTAAAGATAATTCTTGCTAAAGACTTTAAGTTTCTATTTGAAAAATTTAGAGCCAAATTTTATTTTTTATTAGATGAATACTCTATCATAAGATTTATTTGAATTTTGTAGAAATATGATCCTTGATTTATTAGAGAATTTAATACAGGTGGTTAATAGAACAAAAAGTAATTTTTTACTCTTGATTAAATTTTTAGAATTTTTTTAAAAATATTAATTAATAATCCAAAGATTGATTCAATAACACTGTACTTGAAATATTTTCTGTAGGTTTGCCATTGGTAACTTAATAAATTTATCTTATTGCTTGAAATTCCTGGATTTGCCCCATAAACTACATATCCAGTACCGGGATTACAATTAAAGGCTTTTAAATCAGAGTTATTCAAAATTGTATTCCAATAAATATAATCATTTCTTACTTTGATAAATGGATATCTGAATTTTTTTGCTAGTTCAGCATTTAAGATTGCAGTACTATTTGGAATATGATTTATGAATTTATTGATTTTATTAGTAACTTTCAAGGGCGTTTTTATTAATTTTAATTTTTTGACATTGAAAATATTTTGTTCTAAAAAATAATCAGAGTATACAATGGCTACTTTTTTGTTGTTTTTTAAGAGATTTATTTGTGTTTCTAATTTATTTGGTAACCAATAGTCATCAGCATCTAAAAAAGCAATATATTTTCCCTGAGAAGAAGCAATACCTTTTTCTCTTGAAAAACCAGCACCCATATTCCTGTCATTTTCTAAGATCTTTATTTTTAAATTTTTTGTAGAATTATAGACTTTTATAGTATTTAAAGTTTCATCTTCTGAGAAGTCATCTATTAAAATTATCTCAATTTTCAATTTATTGCTTTGTTCTTGAACAGATTTTATTGCTCTATCAATTGTCTTTGATGAATTAAAACAGGGAATAATAACGCTAACTAAAATATCCTCATCTAATGACATCTTGTAAATTTTATTTTATCGAATTATATCAAAGAAAAAAAAGGGTTAACTTTTACTTTTAGAAAAGAAATTATGTACATGAATTAATTTCTGCATATTTGAGTTATTTTTTCTGAATGGAAGATCTCCATGAACACATGATTGATTGCCAATTAAAACATCTAAAAACCTTGTCTTAATTGGTAATACCTCTTGAATGCCAAATAAGACCGCATCATTTTTTTGATTTCCAATATCGCTATAAATATAGGAGCTAAGAATTGTTGAAAAAAGAGATCTTAATTTCCCTAGAAGTTTGTTGCTCCCAGGAATGTAACTTATTGGTCCATCATCTAAATCTATAACGTCTGTAAGGGATGTAAAGACCTTGAACATTGTTCTATGCGTATCTACATGTAGACATCGTGGATGTTTGACATTTTTGTAAATATATAAATTGGAGTATGGATTCTCGATTGAATTTTTTTTAAATAACGATTTAATTATATCGTTGCTAATTTCTTTAACTTTTAAGAGATAATTATCTATACCTAATTTTTCAAATAAATATTTATCAGGATTGTAGTAATCAAATAAGTTATTATCAATATCTGTCCATCTTCTTTGATAAGCATCAAAAAAGAATTCATTACGTTTGTAGATTAAAGATTTTCCTTTCCTTGCTAAGATTGCAGGATGAGTTTTAAGGGAAGAGGAGTCATGTATATCTATTTTTAAATTTCTAGGGAAATTTTTATCGCTAAGTTTAGCTCTATAAGTTTCAATATTATTTTGAAGTTCATTTATTTTCCCGTCCTTTTGAGAAAATATTAATTCTCTAGGGATAAGAACGATACCTTTATCTTTTAAGATTATCTTTGCTTCACTAATTTTGCTACAAGTAATGTCTTTTTGACGGATCTTACAAATATTAGGTATTAATCGGATAAATTTAAACACTTTTAAAAAAGTATAAAATACAAATTTCTTGTTTAATCACTATAACTCAAAATGATTAATCAGTATTATTGATAAATATTATTCTAAAATTATATGAAATAGGATTTTATATAAAAACTTAAAGTTTCTACAAAAGTAAATGTTATAATTTTTAAAATAAATTTTGGATTGTATGGTCTTTTTACGGTTCCACAAGATGAGAATCATAAAAATTGCAAATATTTTAATTGACTATACTATTTTGTTTTGGTTGTTTATTAAAAATTCATCTCTTTTAAGTTATCTTTTAGCTGATTATATCAATTTATTTTTTTCAATAGGATTAATAGTTCTAATTAATTATTTAATTGGTAAATATGACTTTTTTGATATACAAAATATTAATAAAATGTTTTTTTATTTCCTTAAAAGAAATTTCATTAGTCTTATATATATTCTTATGATTTTGTTGTTTTTAGGATATCAATTTCCAATTTATTATTTATCTTTTTTATTTACAATTTATTTTCTGAGTTCTCTTTCATTTCAGTTGATTTTGTTGTTTATTGCCTATAAATTTAGATTTTGGGAATTAAGATTAAACATCTATGGCTCAGAAGCAGAAACTAATTTTATAAAAGACATTATTAAATCTTTTAATTATTCTTTTAGAAATAGAAATATAAAATTGATCAGAGTCAATGATGATTTATCTAAAATAGGCTCGATTGATCACTTAGTTATCTTTGATAAAACTCTGATTAGAGAAAGAAACTTTTTAGAATTATGTTTTCAAAAAGGTTTACATATTTATTCAATTGAGGAGTGGATTGCAGATAATTTTCAATTTATACCCTTTGAAAAATTAAACGAAATTAACTTTTTAAAAGTATCCTCTAATATTAAAAAGAAATTTTTTTATTCCAAAATTAAAAGATTAGGGGACATTGTATTAAGCTCTTTTCTAATTGTATTTTTGTTTCCAATTTTATTAATTACATTTATTTTGATTTTGATAGATGATGGGTTTCCTATATTTTATGGGCAAATAAGAAGCGGAAATAATGGTAAAGAAATTAAAATTTTTAAACTTAGAACTATGATTAAAGATGCAGAGAAGAAAGGAGCAAGGTGGGCGAGTTTGAATGATAAAAGAATTACTAAAGTAGGAAGTGTCTTAAGGAAATTTAGGATTGATGAGTTACCTCAACTTATTTCTGTTTTAAAAGGAGAAATGAGCTTAATAGGCCCTAGGCCAGAAAGACCTCTCTTCGATAAAGAGATAATGAAATATATCCCCAACTATAAATTAAGGCTATTTAGTAAGCCTGGTTTAAGTGGTTGGGCACAGGTTAATTATCCTTACGGGGCTTCTATTGAAGATGCGAAGAATAAATTTAGTTATGATGCTTATTATATTCTTTATTCTTCTTTTAAACTGGATTTAATAATTTTAATTAAGACCATCAAGCTTATTTTGAGCGGTAAAGGATCAGAGCCTAGGGATATATTAAATTAATTATTATTAGTTAAATTTATTTTTTTTTTATTTATTTAGATTTTTATGAAAACGTCATCTATGTATAATGATTTTATTAAGTGATCAAGATGTCAATTTTTATTGTTGCTGAAATAGGTATAAATCATAATGGGGATATGAGTATTTGTAAGGAGCTCATAGATGTCGCTGTAAAAGCTGGTTGCGATGCCGTTAAATTTCAAAAAAGAGATATCAATGAAGTTTATACATCAGAATATTTGAAAGAGGCTAGAGAAAGTCCTTGGGGCTCAACTCAGTATGATCAAAAAATGGGTTTAGAGTTTAATGAGGATGACTATAATGAAATCTCTTCTTACTGCAAAACTAAAGATATTGAATGGTTTGCCTCTGCATGGGATCATAAGAGTCAGATTTTTTTGCGATCTTTCAATTGTAAATATAATAAGATTGCTTCTGCAATGATTGTATCTCAACCTTTTTTAGAATTAGTAGCTGAAGAAAAAAAACATACCTTTATTTCTACTGGAATGAGTACTTACGAAGATATTCAGAATGCTGTGAATATTTTTAGAAATGCAAACTGTTCATTTGAATTAATGCATACTGTATCTACTTACCCAATGTCTGATGAAGATGCAAATTTGAAAATGATTTCTACTTTAAAAGAGAAATTCGGTTGTGCTGTTGGATATAGTGGACATGAATCTGGTCTAGCCATCTCGTATGCTTCCGCTGCTTTGGGGATCAGCTCTTTAGAGAGACACATCACATTAGATAGGTCAATGTATGGATCTGATCAGTCCGCTTCAATAGAACCTGGAGGTTTGATCCAACTGGTTGGAGCAGTTAGGAAAATTGAAAAAGCAATGGGTGATGGAATAAAAAGGATTATTGATGATGAAATTCCGATAGCAAAAAAGTTAAGATCTCATATTAATTTCGATAAAAATTATAGGTAAATTATTTTAAGTTGATCTTGTATGAAAATATTAAATTTAATATTACTTATTTTAACTAGACCGATAAATTTAAATGCTTACATAAAAATAAGATCATTTTTGCAATTGAATTATATAAAAACAAAAGATGATAGGTTTTCTACTTTTTTGTTAAGTATCCTTAAGTCTAATAAAAGTACAGAATATTACTTAAGAAAAGTAGCAGCCGATAGAATAAGAGTTAGAGATTATGTAAAAAAAAATTGTAATGAAGTGCTTTTACCTCCTTTATATTGGAGGGGAGATTTTCTTCAAAAATCTATATTTGAAAAATTACCCCAAAAGTTTTATATAAAACAAAGATCTTCATCAGGTAAAACAAAATATGTTAATAAAAGAATTCAAAAAATAACTGAAATTAATTTTTGGATTTGGTTGAATTCTTTAATAGATTATGGATGGTTAACTAGACAATGGTTTTATACTAGAACCAATGAATTTATAGTAGAAGGGCTAATTAGCCAAAAGCAACTTGTAGATTATAAATTTTTCTGTAAGGATGGAACCCCTTTTTTGTTGCAAGTAGACATTGATAGGAAAACAAACCACAAAAGAAATCTATATTTTTTAGACAAAGATGGAAAGACTAGTACTTTAATAGGAGTGAGACTACATCATTTTGATAATGATTTAAGTTTTACTTTACCCAAAACCCAAGATGCATTTAAAATAGCATCAAAGTTATCAAAAGAGTTTTCATTTGTCAGGGTAGATCTTTATATTGTTAATGAAAAAGTATTTTTTGGAGAATTAACAAATTTACCGGGATCAGGGTTTGAGAAGTTCAACCCAACTATATATGATGAGAGAATCTTTAGATTTATGAATCAAAAAACTTTTCCTAAAAAATCATTTAAAGAATAGAACTAAAATGCTAACTAAAAAAGATATTCTTCAATCTGAAGATTTCAATTATTTTCAATACCTTCGAAATAATCCAATTCATAAATTATTGGGATTGGAATTAGATGAAAAAAGTTTTGAAAAAAAATGCTATCCTCCAAACTTTAGTGTAGATGTGAATAATTTTGTTCCTTTTCCAGCGGAATTAGATGATTTAACTAGATTGCATAGGATCGCAACTATTAGAAAGACAACAACTATACTGGAGTTTGGTGTAGGAATGAGTACGATAATATTTGCTGATGCAATTCATAAAAACCTAAAATATAAAAAACATATGGAAAATAACCTTAGGAGGAATAATCTCTTTGAATGTCATTCAATTGATAATAATAATTCTTGGATAAATGAATGTAAAAAAAATATTCCTGATTCTTTATATGATAAAGGCATTTGCAAAATTCATTTATGTAATTTAAATACAGGTCTTTTTAATGATAGGTTATGTACATATTATGAAAATATTCCAAATATCTCACCTGATTTAATTTACTTAGATGCTCCTGATCAGTTTTCACCTATTGGTGAAATAAGGGGATTATCAACAAAGCATCCAGATAGAATGCCTATGGCTGCCGACATATTAACAATTGAACATTTTCTACAACCAGGTACTTTAATTATTGTTGATGGAAGAACAGCTAATGCCAGGTTTCTAAAAGTTAATTTACAAAGGGAATGGGCATATTATCATTGCTCAGAATGGGATCAACATTTTTTTGAACTTCAGGAATCACCATTGGGGATTTATAACAAAAGAATGATAGATTTTTGCTTAGGTGATGATTTCTATAAAAGATTAAATATTTCATCGTCTGATATTTAATAATGAAAGGCAAGAAAAAAATAAATTATATTTTAAAAGAAATTAGAAAAGGTAATAATTCTTTTAACTTTGCTTTAAAAAGAGGCTTTATATTTATTTTTATGACTGCCCTAGCGGGGGCATTGGACTTCTGGATAATTACTAATTTACCTAAATTAATAAATAATTTAGATTTATCAATTAAATCAAATTTACTAAGTATAAAATTCTTATTAATTTCTTGTGCCGCACTTTTTATAAGGATATTTGCATTAAAACAGCTAACAATTACTAGCGTATTCCTTTCTGAAATTTCGAATGATTTAAATTTGAGATTTATTTCATTATCAAATTCAAACTTCGTAGGAAACGTAAATCCAGATTACGTAAGAATTCAATTGCTAAATAATTCTTATGACCTTCATCGGTATATTGTAACGCCATCTTTATCGGCTTTATATTCAATTATTTCATCTCTTTTTATTAGTTTTGCAGCAATTGTAGTAAGTCCATTTCTCTCTCTCTCTCTCTTTTTATTTATATCCTTTATTTATTTTATGATTTTCTATTTTAGCAAGAATAATTATGAAAATCTATCAAAACGATTAGATAATGATTTTTCTAAATTAGATTCTCATATTAGAGAGTATTCTGAAAATCTAAAAGAGATATATTTATACAACATGTTTGGATATATCAAAAGAAAAATAAAACCTCTAAGATCAAATTTATATAAAACATTCTCTTCAACGGTTTTTCAGACAAGGCTACCAAGGAATTTAATAGAGTCTTCTATAGTAATTTTAATTGCGTTGGTGGTTATTTTTACTCAATTTGCAATAATACCTTTTCAAATACAAGGGTTATTTGGTAAATTGTTTGCTTTAGGAATTGCCGGGGGTCGCATTATTATCCTTTTGAGTCAAGTATTTAATTCTATAATAAATGTCAAAACATATAATCATTATTTAACTTCAGGGATTGATTTTAATAAAAGAATTTTTAATGATCTTAATGCAAAAGGAGATGATAGAAATAATTATTTAAAATATGATTCTTCTATAGAAAATAATACTTATGAACTTGTTTTGAGCTCAATTCAGTCGAACTATATTGCAAAATCTCAAAAACATTCTATTGATTTAAAAATAACCAACCAAGGCATTGTTTTAATAAAGGGAGCATCTGGCTCAGGTAAAACAACTTTGTTAAATATAATTAGTAATTTTGTTAATCCTGAGAAGGGTAAAGTTTCAATTATTGATGATAAAAATGTATTAAGAAGTGTTCATAAAAATGATATTGCATATGCATCGCAGTATCCAATCCTTTTTGATGATGATCTTGCATTTAATATATCTCTGCAACCAAAAGAAGAAATAAACCTAGAAAAATTAATTAAAACTAGTTTATTAGCTGGTTGTTTTGATTATGGTCAATATTCACAATTGAAGAATAAAAATAAAGAGGCCTTGAATAAATTGGTTTCAAGTTTTCTGAAAAAAGATGTAGGAAGAAATGGTTCAAAAATCTCAGGAGGACAAAGAAAAAGAATTTCATTAGCAAGAGCTCTTTACAGTAATAGAAAAATAATTTTATTGGATGAACCAACTTCTGGTCTTGATAGTGATTTTGAGAAATATATTTTAAATACAATTAAAAAAGAATCTAAAAATCATATATTTATAATTTCAACTCATATTGAAAAATTAGATGAATTTGCTAAACATATTATTAATCTATGAATAGCAATATTTTTTCTTTATTTTTCACAAAAAAAAACAATTATATAATTTTCTTTGGATATTCACCTTTTCAAATTAATTTAATTTATAAATTAATAAATTTTAATGGAGAATTTTTTAACTCTAAAATTTTATTATTTGATTTGAATAAATCTTTAAATGGTCGTAATCAATTTAAAAAGTCATGTGATAAATTTAAGAATTTTATTGAATACAATCAATTATCTATATTTAATCTAATTCAGATTTTGATTTTAATTAAGGTTAGAAAAATAAAGATAATCCATGGGAATTACAATACAATATCATTTAAGCTTTTATCAAAAATTCATAATAAGTATCTTTTTGGATTAGATGATGGTTCAAACAGTTTATTAATGCCATTTAGATTAAAAAATAAATTTAATAGGTTTTATACTATATTTTCTGCTTTAAAAGAATGCACTAATTTAAGAAAATATGTTGATATTGTTGAAATTCAAAGAGGTATAGATAACAAGATTAAAGCAAATAAAATAATTTATAATGATGTTTATATATGTGGTTCAGCAGATGTAGAGGAAGGCTTAATTGAAGAAAGCACCTATATCAAAATGATATTAAGTATTTTAAAATATCTCCAAAATTTTTCTTTTAAAAATATCTTTTATTACCCTCATAGAAGAGAATCAAATCATAAGATTAATAAATTAAAGAATTTTCTTAATACTTATCCAAATTTAAGCTTTATAAATCCCTTGGTTTCATTTGATGATTATTACGAAATCAATAATTTAAACTCATGTGTTATTTCATTGACTTCAACTTTGGAAAAAAGTCTAGAATTTAGATTGAATCATCAAAATTTTTTAATTAAGCCAGTCCGATATTCGACTAATGATATAGATCAAAATTATTCTTTGGATTATGCTGTAATCTCTTCATCTTTATCTTCTCAATATAGTAGAGATGAAATCTTGATTTTTTTAAATAATCAATTAATAAACACAGTTGATTTTTTAAAAAATAAAGTTTTAGTTAGTAGTTCTATGAAAGAAATTAATGATAAGCAGATAATCAATATGGTTAGATTTTATCTTAAGAATAAAAAAATTCAAAAATGGAAAGGTCAACCTATTCTCATTTCTGAAAATTCTAGGATTTTACGTTGGGAAAAAATTTCAGAGAATTATAAGTTAATAAACTATTTGAAAATTGCTCCCGAACTAATTATTGGTTATTTGTAGTTAAATTTTTTTTGGCGAATTTTTTTTTGAAAATGAATTTATTTATAGAATTGAAATTAAATATTAAATTTAATGATTTAAATTAGTTAATTAATCCAAATGTTTAGCTTGATTGATATCTTTAAAATATGTTATTGAATCGAAATATGTTTGTCATTTTAATAACAGGAGGTACAGGATTCTTAGGAAGTCATACATCTTTAGTCCTATTAGAAAAAGGTTATTATTTATATATTGTAGATTCTTTAGAAAATAGCTCAACAAAAACTCTCAAAAGAATTAAGGACATTAATCATAACTATAAAAATCAATTTAAATTTTTTAAAGGTGACTTAAGAAATAAAGAATTATTGAGAAAAATATTTATTAATGCAAAAGATTCAGGAAAAATAATTTCAGGAGTTATTCACTTTGCAGGATTAAAAGCTGTTTCGGATTCAATTAAAAGTCCACTTAAATATTGGAGTAATAATCTGCTGGGGACTCTAAATTTATTAGAAGTAATGTCAGAATTTAATTGCAAAAAAATTATATTTAGTAGTAGCGCCACTGTATATGGACCTTCAAATTTTAGTCTTCTTAATGAGGATTCAAATATTAATCCAATTAATCCTTATGGCAAAACTAAGCAGGCAATAGAAAATTTATTAACTGATGTTTTTAATAGTGAACCTCAAAAGTGGGGTGTTATAAATTTAAGATATTTTAATCCTATAGGTGCGCATGAATCTGGTTTGATTGGAGAAGATCCATTAGGAAAACCAAATAATATTTTTCCAATTCTTAATCAAGTGGCATCCAAAAAAGTTGAAAAAATAGAAATCTTTGGTGATAATTGGGGAACTCCTGATGGCACTTGCATAAGAGACTATATACACGTAATGGATCTTGCAGAGGGACATGTTGCAGCACTAGAATTTCTATTGAGCAATGGATCTCAGTGCATAAATATTAATATTGGAACAGGCAAGGGAACTAGTGTATTAGAACTTGTTAATATTTTTTCAAAAGTAAATAATGTAGAAATTAAATATAAATTTACTGATAGAAGAGCGGGTGATTTTGCTGTTGTAATAGCTGACAATACTAGAGTAAAAGAATTATTGAATTGGTCACCTAGAAGGTCATTGGAAGCAATGTGTAAAGATGGTTGGAAATGGCATCGTAAAATAAAATATTAATAATTTTGAGATTTTTTTTATTACTTTGATAACCTCTACTAGGATTAATTGTTAAGAAAGTTTCAATTTCTATGAATGAATAATTCAATTAAGAAAATACTCGTAACAGGTTCGGCTGGATTTATTGGAGCAGCTTTAGTTAAAAGACTTTTAAAGGAGGGTATTAATGTTATTGGCATAGATAACCTCAATGAATATTACGATGTAAATTTAAAGCTAGCTAGAAAAAAAACTATTGAGGTAATATCACAAAAAATCTCTGGAAAATGGAAGTTTTATCAATGTTCTTTAGAGGATAAAAAAAAGATAAGTGATATTTTTTATAATGAAAAACCTGAAATTGTTGTTAATTTAGCAGCTCAAGCAGGAGTAAGATATTCAATAAAAAATCCTGAGGCTTATATCAGTAGTAATATTGTTGGATTTAGTAATATCCTTGAAGAATGTAGAAATAATGAAATTGTAAATTTTATCTATGCATCTAGTAGTTCCGTTTATGGGGGAAACAAAAAACTTCCTTTTAAGGAATCAGACCCTGTTAATAATCCTATTAGTATATACGCAGCGACTAAGAGATCTAATGAATTAATGGCTCATACTTATAGCCATCTTTTTAATATTCCTTCCACAGGACTACGTTTTTTTACTGTTTACGGTCCATGGGGAAGACCCGATATGGCTCCCTTTATTTTTGCTAAAGCAATTTTTGAGGAAAAGAAAATAAGCATAAATAACTTTGGAAATATGATGAGAGATTTTACTTATATTGATGATATTATCGAGGCGCTTTACCGTTGCTGCCTAAAACCCGCAACTTCACATATAGGTTTAAATGATTTAAATCCTGATAGCTCTAACTCAAATGCTCCTCACAGAATATTTAATATTGGGAACAGTCAGCCAGTTAAATTAATGGAATTTATTGATATTCTTGAATCTAAAATTAATAAAAAAGCCCTTAAAGAGTTTAAATCTTTAGATCCGGGTGATGTAGTCTCTACCTCTTCTGATACACAATTACTTAGAGATTGGATTGGGTTTGCTCCCAAAACTTCAATAGAAGATGGTGTAGAAGAATTTATAAAATGGTATAAATCTTTCTATCAAATAAACTAAATTATTTAAAGGGAACCGTCTCCTAATCTCCATAGATTTAAACCTGAATCTAATACTTCTTTTGGATTAATTATAGATCTAGTATCAAATACCCAAGACGGTCTTCGCATTGTTGGAGCATATTTTTGCCAATCTATATTTGCATAATTCTCCCATTCCGTGAGAATTACCGCAGCATCTGCTTGATCAAGCGCATCTGAAATTTGGGTGCTTTTTTCCCATCTCCCCTCATTAAAAACTTGAGAGAAAGGTGTCTCTTTATTTTTATCTGAATATTCTTTTACACCTAAATCAGACTCTATTTGAGAGGTTGGAACTTTGGGATCGTTTATAAAAAGATGTGCACCTTCTTCAAGTAAATTTTTGCAAATTTGTATTGATGAGGATTCTCTCGTATCATTAGTATTAGCCTTAAAAGCAAAACCAAGAATCGCAATTTTTTTCCGAGATAAAGTGCCATATAGTTTTTTCACTATAAGTTTAGAAATTCTTGTTTGGTGCCAATTATTAAGCTCTACAACTCCTTCCCAGAAATTAGCAACTTCAGGCAGTGAAAAATGATTAGCCAGGTATACCAAATTTAAAATATCCTTTTTAAAGCAGCTTCCCCCAAATCCAGGGCTTACATCAAGAAATTTTGATCCAATTCTACTATCTGAACCTATAGCTCTGGAAACTTCCCTCACATCTGCACCTGTTGCTTCACACAAAGCACCTATTGAGTTAATAGAACTTACTCGTTGTGCAAGAAAAGCATTTGCGGTTAATTTAGCTAATTCGCTACTCCAAATATTTGTATATAAAATCTTCTCTTTTGATACCCATTTTTGATAGATCTCGCCCAAGGCTTTTATCGCACTATCATTATCACCTCCTATAAGTACTCTGTCGGGATTTTCTAAATCCCTGATGGCAGAACCTTCAGCGAGAAATTCTGGATTTGATAATACATCAAATTTAGGGGAATTTTTATGCTTCAAAATTGAAGTTTGTGATGCCTCAAGAATTTCTTTGATTACTTCAGCTGTTCTTACTGGGAGAGTACTCTTTTCAACAACGATTGTATAACCTTTTGCGAATTTTGCGACTTGTCTCGCACATTCTTCTACCCACTTTAAATCACTGGCTTGGCCTGCACCTATACCCTTTTTCTTTGTAGGAGTATTAACTGATATGAATATCATATCTGCATTAGATATATGTTTTTCAATTTCGTTAGAAAAATGTAGGTTCTTACCTCTACATCTGTTGACAATTTTATCTAATTCAGGTTCAAATATTGGGAGCTTATTAAGGTCTTTTGAATTCCATAATTTAATTCTACTTTCATTTATGTCTATAACATTAATTTGAATATGAGGGCATTTATCAGCTATTACCGCCATAGTTGGACCTCCAACATAACCTGCACCAATACAACAAATATTTTTTATTTCAAATTGCATTAAAGTGATCTTGACTTTGCGATTCTTTAATAATACTATTTAACGCACTAAGAATTATCCATGATATTAAGCTAACTTTGCCATCATAGTAGGGGAAATCACTCAGGTGGAAAATTATTATCGCTAAAAAAGAAGCTAAAAAAGCTTTATTTAAAAAAGTGTTAGCTTTTTCTTGAAACAAAATCACATTAAAAGAACTATAAGTAATAGTGCAAACTATTATTAAAAATAATAGAGTAGTAATTAATCCATAGTTAAAAGCAATTTCCAAAAATATATTATGTGTATGCTGCACTTGATATTTACCATCAAAAAGTTCGTAAATTATAGGAAATGACATTGGGCCCCAACCCCAAATGGGTTTTATGCTAATTAATTCAATTGTTTTTTTATAAATTTCAAATCTTGTGAAGTTTTCAAAATTTAAATCTGTAAATTTAGAAAATAATTGTGAGGGGATAAAGTTGCTATTAAATTCTATGAAGGTATTGATTTTAGAAATTAATAGATAAAACAAAATTAGAGTAATACCAGAAATTATTATTGAATTAACCCCTATAAGAAGAGTCGCAGAAACAATTAAGCTCAAAAAAGCGTTTCTTGAACCTGTCATGAAACTGAAATAAATTATTAAGAAACAAAACATGCTTAAAAGTATATTTCTTTTTTTTGTAAGTATTGCTTGAAGTGAAAAGGGAAAAATTAATGAAAGCCAAAAACCCGCGTAATTCGCATTACTAAATAAACCGGTAAAATTGTTTTTCGTTGGTTCTTTTTGAAACCAAACAATTAAGTCAAAAAAGGTTTTATGTGGGCCATAAACATTAAACCACTTTTGAGTAATAAAACTAAAAATAACTGGAACAGATCCTAATAAAAGAAAATTTATAAATGTTTTTCTTTTTTTTTCATCATTTAAATAAAAACCAAATGCAAAAAAACATAAAATCTGCGGAATCCAATTTGTAAGATCTAATATCGAAAGTTGAACTTTATAATCAGCTAAATGATCAGCAAATAAAAATGATTTAAGGTTGCTTGTGGTTAATAATATTCCAAATATTAATACTAAAAAATCTATTTTCTGAACAAATAATTTTGATCTATTTTTTATTAGGGATATAACTAAACTTGCTAATAAGAAAATACCTCCAATAGGAAATGCAGACGGCAAAAGGAAGATTCCTAAATTAAAAAATAAATCTCCATTTATTTTTAAATTTCTCATATTAATTTATGACTAATTTAAACATCTTTAATTAACACTACAACTTTTGAGATTATTCATCAATATTAAAAATTTAGCCTAAAAATTTTAAAATTAGTGGGTTTATAAATTTTATAATAATTAGTTTGCCATTTTAACGCTTCCTAATGGATTCGAACCATTGACCCACTGCTTAGAAGGCAGTTGCTCTATCCAGCTGAGCTAAGGAAGCACTTATTTATTATATCTGAAGAATAGGTCCAAAAATTATTTTTTAAGGTTTATATGTTTAAATATCTTATTTTTATATGATATTTTTCCTAGAATAAAACTAATTAGAAATTTAAATTGGCTAAGAGACTTTCCGAAAAACAAAAAACAGAATTAGCTTCAGGTTTTATTGATGGTAAATCTATTAAATCTTTGGCAGACATTTATCAATGTACCAATTTAACCATAACTAGGAATCTAAAAAAAATTCTTGGTGAAAAAAAATATAAAGAAATCTCTGATAAAGAAAATTCACGTAATGATGTTTCTAACAAAGAAAATATTAATAATGAATTTTCGAAAAGAAAACAAATTGATATTGATGAAAAATTTTCTAGGAACAATCTAAATGAAGAAAGTACAGATTCTTTAGATTCATTTATCGAAATTATGCCTTTAGACCATGATTTTGACAATGAACCTCAAAAAGATATATCTTCAGTCCCCCTATCACAAATAAATTTTCCCAGCACAGTCTTTTTAATTGTGAAAAAAGAAATTGAATTAGAAACTAAATATCTCAAAGATTACCCAGAATGGCAATTTTTACCTAAGGATGATTTGGATAGAAAAACTATAGAAATTCACTTTGACTTAAAAACAGCAAAACGTTTATGTTCAAAAGATCAAAAGGTATTAAAAGTCCCCAATACTGATGTATTTAGAGTTGTATCTCCAATATTATTATCTAGAGGAATTACAAGAATAGTAAGTGAGGATAATTTGATTTGTATTTGATAGAAATATTATTTTTTCTTTGTTAAGTCATAAGGAAGGAAACTTCCGAATATTGATCCTGTTATGAAACTTAAGCCAATTATAAAGCTTACTGGTAATTGAACAGTTTCCATTCCAAAAAAACTTACCTTCGTTTTATAAGAGCTATTTTGTATACCAACTAAAAGAATAAAAAATAAACAAAAATTAAAGGTTATTGAAAAGAAAATCTTTTTATACGAAAAAAACATATTTTTTAGGCTAATGATACTTTAATTTAAATTATAAATAATGTTTTTTGACAGCCCATTTTTTTTTGCTAAATATCTTGAGGCTGCTGACAAACTTAAACCTGCATTAATTAATTCATTTAGCTCTCTTTTTAAAAATAAAAGATCAAACTCATTTTTTCTTGAATCATTTAATCCCTTTATTATTAAGGTGATTTCACCTAAAACATCCTTACTATTGATTTTTTCAATAACTTCATCAATATCATTACCAAGGTTTTCTTCAAATTTTTTTGTTAATTCACGAAATAGTTGAATTTCTCTATTACCCCCACAATAATTTCTTAATTCAATTAAGAGGTTATTTATCCTATGAGGTGATTCATATATTATCGTGGAATTTTCATTCTTGCTTATAGTCATAAGTATTTTTTCTCTTTCTTTGTTTTTTTTTGGCAGAAATCCTTCGAATGTGAATCTAGAAGAATGGAATCCACTTGAGACAAGAGCGGTAATAGCGGCACAAGGTCCAGGAATACAAATAATATTGAGTTCATTAAACTTTACTTCTTTTACAAGACTTTCTCCTGGGTCGCAAATACTAGGCATACCCGCATCACTAACTAATGCTATTGAATCTCCTTTCTTTAGAGAATTTATTATTTTGGGTATTTTTTTTGCAGAATTATGCATATTAAAACTTATTAGATCATTCTTGATTTCATATTTCGACATTATTTTTTTTGTTTGTCTTGTATCTTCGCAAGCTATTAAAGTAACTTTTTTTAAAATATTTAATGCTCTTAAGGAAACATCAAATAAATTTCCTATTGGCGTTCCTACTACATATAAAACCCCACTTTCAGGTTCTTGATCTATATGAGACAATAAAGAATCTATTTTCATTTGAGTGGCTAAATTACCTTTAGGTGTAGATATTAATCATCTTATAGATAATCTTAGAATTTTCAGTTGGGAAGCTGCAGAAATCTTAATTTATTATTCAAAGTTGATTCAGGATTCATCCAAAAAAAATGGGATTATACAAAACAAAAATTATAATGACCCAGTTACTCTCGCAGATATTAAAGTAAATGAACTCATAGTAAATAATATTAGAAAAAGTTATCGAAATATCTCTTGGGAAATTTTAAGTGAAGAGGATATAAAAACTGAATCAAACACTTTCAAAAGAAACTCTGAATGGTGTTGGGTGCTTGATCCTTTGGATGGTACAAAGGACTTTATTCAGGGGACTGGCAATTATGCGATGCATTTAGCTTTGAATTATCAGCAGAAACCCTTGCTTGGAGTTGTTCTTATCCCAGAGAAAAATGAATTATGGATCTCTAGTGGAGAGAAGTTATGGTGTGAGAGAAGAGATGGGTCAAATAAAAAAAAAATTCCTCTAAAAAGCAGAAAAATTAACGAAATGACAATAGTTACAAGCAAAAATCATGGAAATGAAATTTTAAAAAGATTAATAAGAAAATTAAACTTTAAAGATGTAATTGTTATGGGTAGTATTGGTTGTAAAATAGCTTCAATTTTAAGAGGAGAAAGCGATATTTATATATGTTTGAGCTTGCCTGGTGGAAGTTCACCAAAAGATTGGGATTTTGCAGCTCCAGAAGCTGTTTTAAAAGCGGCAGGTGGTTCTATAACTAATTTAGATTGTACCCAACTAACTTATGAGAAACCCGGGTTTAAGAAGGATGGAATAATTATTGCTACGAATAATAAGGTTACTCATCAAAGTATATGTTCTGAAATAAACCGTATTATAAGGAAATTTGATTTATTAAACCTTGATTCTTAATTTAGAGGAGCTACTGGTGTTGGAGTTGGCTCTGGATAAGACATTCCATTATTTTGACCGACACCTCTCAAGGTAAGGTTAATCCTTCCTCTACTATCTATTTCACGAACTCTAACAGTGACTTCATCACCCTGCCTGACGACATCCTCAACCCTTTCAACCCTTGCTTCTGACAATTGAGATATATGTACCATTCCTTCTTTTCCTGGTAGTATTTCAACAAAAGCCCCTATAGGGATAATTCTAGTAACAACTCCCGAGAAGATTTCTCCCTCATGAACCTTTCTAGTTAAACCTTCTATTATCTTCTGCGCTTCTTCTGCCGCTGCTCCATCATGGGATGCGATTGTAACGATTCCTCCATCTTCTATATCGATCTTAGTATTTGT
>Ga0163109_10001369_pt1 | contig 19243 bp, 14 predicted proteins | sample CRUFie1St13metaG_FD_108704 | JGI IMG/M metagenome (GOLD analysis project Ga0163109, IMG submission 108704) | Marine microbial communities from the Costa Rica Dome - CRUD Field 142mm St13 metaG | ecosystem: Environmental > Aquatic > Marine > Oceanic > Photic zone | place: Costa Rica: the Eastern... | reverse complement strand
TGAAATTGAAGAAGAGAGAAGAGCTGGAACGATTGAGCTCAAGCATGAGGGGACTTTATTTGACTATTCCTTTGAGGTAGGCTTGAGCAAAGAACCTGATTATCTCTCTAAAAGCTATGCATTTTCTGTCTCCCAGAAAATCGCCGAGGAAACCCTAGTCCTGACAGGAGGTTTTTCTTACAAGGACGACGAAGTAGATACGTCAGTCCCCGGTGGACCGGGTCTTGGGTTCCTAGACAAGGACACTCCAGAAATAGTTTTGGGATTTTATCGGATACTTGATGACAGGACAACTCTGTCTTTAGACGTTACGTATGGACGGCCTAGGGGCTACTTGAGTGATCCTTACAAACAGATAGGCTTGGGTGAAATTCTCTTTGCAGGAGATCCTCTTCGGGAGAAAGAAATACTATACATGCATCCCGAAAACAGACCAAATAAAAGAGAAACATTAGCAATCTTCCTACAAGGTCGAAGATATTTGGAGACTTGGGAGGCTAGTATCGAATCATCTTATCGATATTTTTGTGATGACAGAGGCCTCGTTGGTAACACATTCGGGGTAAGAGTCCCGAAACGCTTGGGTGAAAGGATAATTATCGAACCCAGTTTTAGATATTACCACCAAGAGGCTGCAGATTACTACAAGACAAGTCTCGATGACACCGGGATTACTCCTACTTTGCAACCAATTGGAGAAGGAAGTCATTACTCAGCAGACTACAGAATCTCAAAACTCCATGCTAAAACAGCCGGACTGAAACTAACATACATACACCAAGAAAATTTGATCATAGATCTGTCATTTGATCGATACAAGATGGAAGGACTTGATACAAAGACATCAAAGACTTACTACCCGAAAGCAAGCATCACTACTGCGGGGTTTCAGTGGTCGTTTTAATGTTTGCACTAGAAGGATGACATCCAAATTTTGTGATACCGACTTTAGGAACCTCGCTTTCAAAGCGATGGGCACAAAGTGTGGGGTTGCATACCGGACCGAAGGTGCCGAGCGCGACTCATTTATTGGGGAGGAAATCTTGAAATTTGTACGATACTTCGAGGGTAGGTACTCTAGATACGACAGTGAGAGCCTAATAAGTCTTATAAATACAAATGCGGGAGTGAGACCAACACCGATCAAAGAGGAAGACTACAGACTTTTTGAAATTTGTGCTGGGTTAAATTTCTTAACAGAGGGAATGTTTGATCCAACCACTCTGCCACTTTCGGAACTGTGGGACTTCAAGCGAAAGATACCAGATATCCCAACTGATAGCAAAGTACAGTCTGCACTGAAAAAAGTTGGTTGGTCGAAGGTTTTATGGGATGAAAAATCAGTCTTTCTCACCGAGAAAGGTATGGGTTTGGATTTTGGAGGAATGGGAAAAGAGTACTCCGTTGATTGCCTGCATCAGATGCTTTGCGGTTTTGGTGTAGAAGATTTTTTGATTAATTTTGGCGGTGATATCCGCTGTAATGGTAGTTCTCCGCAAGGTGGCGCATGGGTAGTAGGCATTGAAGACCCAACGAAACCTGGGGAAACTAAGCTAGCACTTTCAATCACAAACGGTGCTGTCGCTACATCAGGCACATACATGAGATATTTCGATTTTGACGGGAAAAGATACAGTCACCTTATCGATCACCGAAAAGGGTATCCTGTACCATACAACACATACTCCTCATCAGTGATTGCAGGTTCATGCCTTGAAGCGGGAGTTTTGGCTACAGCCTCCCTACTGAAAGGGGATAGAGAAGGAGTTAATCTTATTGATAGTTATTTCAATGCGGAAGGCTGTGTAAGAACTGCCAAAGCACTTTACTGGACGAAAAACCTCGGAAAATATTTAATACCCAATGTCTATCAGAATTAAGATTCTTACTAGCGTTACAACTATGCTTTTTGCAATACTAACCGGTTGCAATACTACAAAAGTGACGGTTTCGAGGTTAGATAGAGCCTATCTTGCCGATTACCTAATGAATGAAAAGAGGGATAAGCTAGGCGTTAAAATGTTTGATCATGCCTACTTCAGCAGGGAGGCATCTAGGGGTGGCGGAAGAGTGGGAGGAGGAGGATGTGGATGCAATTAGTTTGGAAAGCTAACTACAGTGTCACACTGTTGTTCATAGTACTGCTGCGGGTGCCCCTGCCACCTCCAGTCAAATCAATACTGAACGCAGCAGTTTTGATAAACCCCAAGATTTGGTGTTCAAAATTTGTTGTGCCAGCAATCTCGGGCACGCTTGCAACCCATGCAATTTCTGGAGCAACAACCTACGTCAAATCAGACGAGGAAAATCCTTCACAAGCAAAGGTTGGTGATGACTACAGTTTCGGGTTTTATACTTACGGGCACTTTGCTGCTAGCTACAAAGTCGAAGGAATCCCAGAGGGTTTAAGCTTCAATGGATCGGCTTTAGGACCCCTCATATCAGGCACTCCTACAAATGCAGGATCTTACTCGATTGAGATTACTGGCTACCGATATCCCGGCACAGATGGGATCTACAAAACACCAACATATACACTTGATTTGGAAATCCAGCCTGCAGATACGCCTTGGAGTGATGTAAACACACAATCTCTCAATTCAGGATGGTGGCATTCTGATTGGTTTGGCGTCTTTTATGGAAGAAATAATGGCTGGTTCTACCATCAATTGCACGGGTGGCTATTCCTAACCGGAGATGATGAGGATGGTTTTTGGCTGTATGATGAAAATGAAGGTTGGCTCTTTACTGGAAGAAACCTACACCCATTGTTTTTCAGGTGGAGGTCAAATACATGGATTTATGATATGTCCACCTATAATCAGAGAAGGTTTTGGGATTACCATAGTAAGTCCATTTTGAATCTAACTAGAAACTGATCACAATGGAAAAATCTTCGGACTCAAAAGAACCAAAAGATATAATTTTTTTTCTAAAATACTTCAGTGCATGCACGATCGTGACTGCAATTTGCTTACATGCCATCAACATACACCCCTTGAATGTCTTGGTTCATTTGATTGGCGCATGCACGTGGAGCATTGTAGGTTTTGCCTGGAAGGAAAAAAGCATACTACTGAATTTTGTCCCCCAAGTGTTTATTCTAAGCGCAGGACTTATCTGGACCTACATGGGTTGATCGGTTTTAAAATTCGATAGGCCACTAGGCAGTGGTAATACAGAATAAGCTATCGAACATAGTTAAGGTCATGTAAACGAACAAAACCTTGGTCCAGTGGCTAGAGAGATTCCCTCTCAGGAATGGTCTGGGTATTATGCTTTGTACGCCAAATCAGAGCTATCATAGTTTTTGGCTTGCGTAGAGACAGGCTCACTCCCCGAAATATGAACAATTGGTTCACTGCCCTTCTCTATCGCACTGCTGATGTGGATAGCTCTTCCAAACGCTGAAATGGCTTCTTCTTTAGAAATCTCAGGATTCTGGTCATAGGACCAAATGATGAACTGGGATATTGCATCAGTGAGGTCTTTTGCCTTGAAGTCCTTACCACTACCAGTTCTGAACGGGATGTGTCCGCTAACGTAAAAGTCAGCAGATTTAGGACTGTATTGATCGATAAGATCATAAATCGGATTGAAGTTAACAATCCGGGTTCCTTCACCTAGAGAGTTCTCAATAAGCGTGGAAATCTTCTCGGCAAGAACAGTGCGCTGCTGTGGTGACATGGTTGACTCAGGCAATCACGGGTGAGATGGATTGATTACGTGTAGCGGTAGGTTCTGATCAGGAGCATGGGGTATTCTAACGTTACGACACCAAAGGTGGCCATCAGGACTGCGGGTTAAAATTGTAGAGTAGGTGTGATGTTTGTTTGGCTGATCTAGAGCCCAAAAGGGGCAGGCCCCATAGAGGCCCACCCCAGCAACATGATGAAGAATTAGGACGCAATTAGAACGCCAGCGACTGCAGTCTAGGATCAATATATAACCATGAGCCTAGGTGTATCGTTTCGAGATTAGCCACAAAACCACTAAGCATAGTATAGACTAATCGTAGAAAAGTTTTAGAAACTGTGTAAAAAGACAGAAATGATCTTTGTTTTTGGATTCAGCGAATTGGAATCAATTCAACCCGGAAGGAAATCCAATCATGAACAGAGCAATATGCTGGCTACGTACAAACCTTCGTCTTGGCGACCACCCTGCATTAGAAAAGGCGATCGAAGAGAATGATGAGGTGCTGTTGGTCTATGTGTTTGATAAACGGTTCTGGAACATGGAACGCATGGGATCTGCCCGCGCTAAGTTCCTACTAGGATCCCTCCATGAACTCCGGTCAGAAGTAAATCAAATTGGAGGTGAAATTGAATTCTTGTACGGCAACGCAGTAAAAGAAATCCCAAAATTAATGGCAGAGCTTGGATTTGACACTTGTTACGCCCAAAGGGAAGACGCTCCATACGAAGCAAGCGATGAAAAGGCCTTAGCCAAAAAATGTAGGTTGGTACTCTGTGGGGGAAAGGGGCTTTTTGAAGACGAAGATCTCCCCTTCCCCTTGAAAGACATACCTCAGACTTTCTCGGTATTCCGCCGTAAGGTCGAAAAACAACTGAAAATTCGGGAGGTTTGCGCGAAACCTAAAGCTTTAAACTGTTCATGGAAACCACAGGGAGATTTGGCGACTCTCGGTAAACTAGGATACGATATATCAAGTTTTGATGAAAGGTCCGTGCTTAACTTTCGGGGAGGAGAGAGAGAGGGGTGGGCAAGGATGAATGGGTGGATCTGGGAAAGAAACTGCCTGCGAAATTATAAGGAAACAAGAAACGGTCTATTGGGAGCAGATTATTCATCAAAACTCTCGCCGTGGTTGGCAGCAGGATGTCTATCGGCAGTACAGGTGTACTGGGAAATTAAAAAATACGAAGAGTATAGAACCGCCAATGAAAGCACTTACTGGCTGTTTTTTGAGCTCCTGTGGCGAGAGTTTTTCCGCTTCGTAGCTCGCAAACACGGAGCGAAACTGTTTATGCCAGCAGGAATAAAGGGGGAAAAGGCTCAATCAACGATCCTGCATCACGAGGCTCTTCAAGAATGGTGTCAGGGAAAAACCGGAAACTCACTGGTAGATGCCAACATAACGGAGTTGATAAAGAGTGGATGGATGAGCAACCGAGGCAGACAAATTGTGGCTTCCTTTCTGGTGAATGACTTGGGGCAAAGCTGGCTAGCAGGAGCCCGTTTCTTCGAACATCACCTTATTGATTATGACCCTTGCAGCAACTACGGGAACTGGGCCTACTTGGGAGGGGTCGGCAATGATCCCAGACCTAAAAGAGCATTCAATGTTTCCAAGCAGGCAGAGATCTACGATACAAAAAATGCTTTCAGAGACCACTGGCTAAGTAAGTGAGTTTTTTTATCGAACAAAAACTCGAGTCGGGGACTGACAGCGATCAACCTCGCCCTAAATGGAGGTTTGAGATTAAGCTATTTGTAAAGAGCCTCAACTCTTTCAAGGAGTTTGAAGTACTCGTTCTGATCAAGAGAGAAAGACTCTGAAGCCACTGGTGCCGGATTAGCTTTTGTAGCGGACGGAGGTAAGTGAAAGGTTTTTCTAGAGGAGTTAGTAGAGTAAGTAATCTCAAAACCCTTATTATCATGTGATGGTGGGTAAGCGTGTATTTTTTTGTGAAATTGCATGGATTAATTTCGGAAAAGACGGAGGTTAAGATTTCCGATCGAGTAATTCTGAGATCTCACAACAAATTAAATGCTTAGGTTTCGATGAAAAGTTAAATAAATCAGAACTTGTGGAACCCTACATCTCAACTCGTAATCCAACTTGATTAAACATAGGCTTTTTGAGTGTATCCGTTAAGAAATATTGAGATATAACGGATCAAACAGTCAGAAGTCTGGAAAGACGAGTCGAACGTTGTATGTGGGAATTGAAAGCACCTGAGTTTAGGTGCGAGAATGTTCAATTAAGATAACTGGTTTGGATCAACATTTGAAAGCGAAAACACCTAAGCTAATTGTTTTGCTGATAATGCTAGACACGTCCGGTGAGGTGTTAGCACGCTCATGGAGAGTTGCACAGATTCCAAACGGTAATTCGTTTGGTTGTAGAACATGCCACAATGCGAGCTACAGTTCCTTGAACTCGTTTGGCACAGATGTATCAAGAATAGTAGGAAGAGGCGGGAGAGACAGGTTCTGGTCACAGACATTAGCTTCAAAGGACTCTGATGGTGATGGTGTACCTAACGGCCAAGAATTAGGCGATGAGGATGGGGATGGATTTTCGACGATCGAAAGCTCTGGAGTGACAAACCCAGGAGATTCCGACAGCAAACCAGAAAACACTGTTCCCACAGCGGATGCGGGTGTCCCGCAGTCAGTGAGTGAAGGCTCGTTGGTGATACTCTTCGGTGGTGGCTCGAGGGATGTTGATTTAGATGATTTGTCGTTCAAATGGACAGCTCCTCGGGGCATAAATTTGTCATCAATTACGGCTGAAAGTCCAAGTTTTATCGCGCCCGAGGTAGGTGAAGACACAGACTACACATTCATGCTTGTAGTTAACGATGGGCAATATGATTCCTTAGTGTCTACAACCGTTGTAACTGTTAAGGATGTTAACAAACCACCGATAGCCGATGCAGGTGCCAAACAATCTGTAAATGAAGGGGCTTTAGTGACCCTTGACGCCAGTGGTTCCAGAGATGAGGACTTTGACGAGTTATCATTCACTTGGACAGCGCCTAAGGGTATAGAACTATCATCAACTTCTGTAACCTACCCCACCTTTACAGCTCCATCGGTGGATAAAATTACCATTCTAACCTTTGGATTGTTTGTTAACGACGGCAAAGCCGATTCGGCGGTCTCATTTGTAGATATAACGGTCAACAATTCAGAAGTTGAACCTGTCTACATTAACATCACGAACCTACAAGGGGGACCCAGTATGAATTACATGAGTTTTGATTTCAAAACCAACGATAGAATGATGTATGAAATCCAAGCGAGCGTAAATTTAAAGGATTGGGAGAAGGTACAGATCGTAATCGGAAATGGCAAAACAACTAGGTTTACCGATGAGAAAAGTCCCGGTTTCAAAAGACGCTTTTACAGGATTGTAGTAGATCATTAATCGCTTTTGAAAAGCGCCCACTGACCGTTGAAAAGAAAATCGAAAATACCTTTAACCCATAAAAAGAACCCCGAACCAAAACGGAACTCGGACGACTGGATCGTATGGGCGGCTTGGGCTGACAGAGTAACTTTTGAGGAAATATTTGAAAGAACAGGACTTAACGAAAATGAGGTCATAAGACACATGAGGAAAAGTCTTAAAAGAAAGTCCTACATCAATTGGAGGAGTCGGGTTAACTCACGAAAGACCAAACACAGGAAGCTGTTTAAACACTCAAGAGGTCCTTAATCCGGCGATCCTTTACAATACGAAGTTCTGAGATCTAGACTTTATCAGGCTATTTAAATTCCAGCAGGGTAGATTCTCCATGATTGTGGCATCCATCGCCTTGATGATTTTTTAACATCCAACAGCTGTAGGTTTTGAGTAGTTGAAGCACACTCATTTTTCCTAGGGTTTGTTTAAGCCACAATTAGCTTACCCTTGCGGATCTCTGTCCGTTGCTGTTATAAAAGGGTGCGCATGACACGGGGTTAAGCTGGTAAATTTTGATTCTCTTCTGTATTTGACCCCTTCCTAGGCGCGTCGGCTCACCTCCAGGTTGACTCCACTCACTGGGATAACAGAAAACGGATAAAAGTGAATTTCGGCTGTTACATTAAGCCCAGATTAGGGAACAAAGAGCTTGTTAGATAACCACCCCACCCAGCGGTGGGGCTACCCCTCGAATACTGGCAAATCATGACACCGCACACCGTTAAAATAGCGATTGGCAAAATAAGCCCAATTCTTGGGAATTTTCTTTTTTTGAATCCAAAACAAAAAACGTGCGAATAATAAGGTGCTAGCAGTAAGTGTTAACTATCAACAAGTCACTACCGATGAAAAAAATAATCACACTCTTCCTTACTATCTCCATTTCCCTTTTGGGTGCAGAGCCAAATCAGGTTAAGATTAAATCACTCCAAAAACGGGGGGAACAGGGTAACCAACTTTATTACCTTCCAAACCAAGATGTTCCTTTTACCGGCAAAGCTGTTGATTACTGGCCCGATGGGCAGATGAAGACGGAAATAAGCTACAAGGACGGCAAACGGCACGGTCCCAAGACTCATTGGTACGAGAACGGACAGAAGTTGTCTGAAATAAATTACTTGAACGGCAAACACGACGGACTTTTGACTGCTTGGTACGAGAATGGACAACTGAAGAGAACAGGGAACAATGTTGATGGTATGATGGTCGGGATTTGGAGTAACTGGTATGCGAACGGGCAGAAGAGTAAGGAAGCAGAGTACATATATGGCTATATGGAGACTGCTAGTGTTTGGAAACCCAATGGTGAACAGTGCTCTATGACCAATGTAAAGAATGGCAATGGAGTCATGGTTATGTACACAGAAGAAGGTACGGAATGGTTGCGCATTACCTACAAAAACGGCGGCATGACTCATTGGGCACAATCCAACACGCTGTAGTAGAATGATTGCGTCTAGTAGAAACAGGTTATCTATCACTAAGCTACCTGCAACAACCAACGACTAGCAGTTTTTGACCTTTTAAATACTAGTCTTACCTCTATCGTCGCCGTGGATCGGCCAAGTCGTAGATGGAATGTAACTCACAACCCAAGCACTATTGCCGTGAAGCAGCACCTGACTTGGCAATCAGGAGTAACCAAGACAACACTCATCCACCAGCCCAACCGTCGGTGGTCCCCCACCCACGATAATTGAGTACCCTCCTAACGTATTGCAGCGAGGGTATTGCGTTGGGTAAAACAATTCCGATGTCGGCAGTTAAACGAATAGGGGCGAGCCTCGTAGGTACCCGCCCTAAGCAGTCGATGAAGAAGATATATATTACTGAGACTAACCGTTGATGAGATCAGATGAGCGAGTCTGAAATCGAAAAAGAAGAGCGGGCTCCTCCTCATTAAGAAACCCGCTCTCAGCCTTAACTAACGCCAATTAGTTAATAAAGGATTTAATAACGAAACCAACCCGAGATTCAGATCAGATTTGTAAGCTGCCGATCTACTTCTTCCCTTTGCCCTTCCGTGTCTCGATCTGCTTCAGCATCTGATTGGAAAGTTCTTGGACCTTGGCGATCTGCTCGGGGGTCATCTTATTGGCGATAAGGTCTCTATTTTCAGGTCTCTTTTCATGACCAAAATAAGCACTGAGGTTGAGAAGGCCGTACAAGGTAACATAATCTTTTAAGAAGCCTTCACCGAGTTAGTCCCTCAAACCAAGGTTGTACTAGGCAATAGCATTCCCATGCTGGGCTGACTTTGTGTACCAGCCGAGCTGGAAGATAAGGGACTCGATGCGGATTTGATTTACTTGGGCTAGGAAAAGCTCGATATGAAGGGGATGAAATACCTATGTTCCTTCCTCTCCTTGATTGCATTCTCCCCGCTTTTCGCCCAGAAAGTCCAGCCAACCTATAAGCAGGTATCCTACGGACCGCACAAGGATATGGTCCTTAATTTTTGGAAGATTGATTCCAAGCAATCAGCCCCCCTCCTTGTCCATATCCATGGCGGAGGCTGGCTGGGAGGTAAGAAACACGAAACCGTGGGTGGCAGCCAGCTCAACCAAGGTTACAACTATGCATCGATCGACTATCGCCTGGCCGGCACCGAACTTCTGCCCGCCGCCGTTCATGACGCCGCGCGGGCGATCCAGTTTTTACGGACCAAGGCCAAGGAATGGGACTTCGATCCCAAGCGTATCGCGGTGACGGGAGGCTCCGCCGGAGCCGCATCCAGTATGTGGCTTGCCTATCATGAAGACATGGCTGAACCCAAGAGCAAGGATCCTGTACTTCGCCAATCATCACGGGTCTGCGGAGCGGTAGCTATGGGGGGGCAGACGACCCTCGATCCGTTCTTGCTGGAGAAGAAGATCGGCTTGGCTTGCATCCGCCATCCCATGATCTGGAAAACCGTTGGCGCAACCAGCCACGAACAGCTCATGAAGGACTGGAAAAAGTACAAGAAACTCTCCCTTGAATGCTCCCCCCTCACCCACGTCTCCAAAGACGATCCTCCCGTATGGGTCCGGTACGGAAAGCCCGCCCCCATCCCAGTCTTCAAGGGCGATGGCATTCACCACGCCGGATTCGGACGTCTCCTTGAGGAGAAGTGTGAAAAGGTCGGCATCCAATGCCACCTCTCTGTCGCTGAGAACGAACAACCAGAAATGAGTAGCGGCGACTTCCTCAAGCAGATTTTTTCAATTGATAAGCAAATTTAAGCGTCGAAAACCGTCTACGAAAACGGCACAAAGATCTCCGAGAAGAGATTCTAACCCGCCGCGAAGTCGATCAGCCTAGCTGTGTCTTGGTTGCCCATGCCCTCGATGGTTGAGGCTACAGGATCATTTCTTTACCGCTATGTGGCTTGGTATTCTTATCAGGCGATGAAATCTTTAAGAACTTTCTTTGTAGGTATGGGCAATCCGAAGCCAATAAACTGAAAAGAGAGAATAAAAAAAGCTTTGGCTAAACATGGATTACGAAAAACAGTTTCGAACAGAAAAGAAACAGTGAAAAGACTATCAAATGACTTTTCAGAAAGCGTTATGATCAGGGAGCGCTTATGTGTCACAGCGAAGTTTTTCCATCATCTTTAGTTTCTTCAGCCAAGAATCAGATATACCAGTTTGCATAGCGACAATTGATCCCACAACCACTCCGCGGTGACAGTTATCACCACCTGCTTTCGCGTTAGCGAGAATGGCCATGGAGAAGTCGTCGTGATATTTCCATGCAAAATGTAATGCGGCTACAAATGACTCGGGTAAATAACAGGCAGTGCTTAGGGTGTCGCCCACCACAACCCGGTCGTCCATATTTTCCCATTTCTCAAGAAGTCTGACTGATACTCCGGGAATGGGAAGGGCCATCAAAGTCTGGCGTATCGATTCACCCTGAACCAAGCGTTGGAAAATGCGGGTAAGATCGGTTGCAGCACGCAGAGTGTACTCGTGATCATGAGTCAGTCTTACAAGGTTGAGAACTTTTTCCAACTGGTCAGAGGGATCAGTCTGATCCAAGGCTTCCATGGAGGCAAGGAGAGCCGGGATTAAGCTTAGTCCACCAATGTGATAATCGGAGATGCCGCAAGAAAGTAATGATTTACCATTTGAGTAATTAGCAAAGAACGCACGATGGTATTCTTCCGCGTATGTGTCTCGGTGCCAACCAGGGGTTAACATTACCTCAACATATCTTTTGAGCCAGGTCTCCGGATCGAAACCTCCATGTAATATGCAGTTGCGGTACAACTCAGCAGCGAGTTGCAGATTGAGAGTGTTATCACCTTCCTCCAAGAATTGGTGATAATGTATACCGCGCGTACCCCAGTACTTTAGCTGATTCCCTAGGATGTCTGCCTTGGAATTCTTTGGCCTATATTCGCTTCGCCAAAGAATGCTGTCAGGATGAGGGTTTCTGGGTCTGCAATATGTGGTGAAATCTCCATAGTCCCGATCGAGAGCACCCCGATTGTAATACCAGTGCACAGGCATCGATACAGCGTCTGAAACAAGTGACCCGAGAAATGCATTTTGAAGACTCATTTGAGAAAATAGGTAAAGCTGTTGGGAATTTCTAAGGAAACTAATACGCTAAACTTTAGCCAAAACATCAATTCCGGTTATATTTTAGTAAAATTCATCCATCCGGGGTGGATCGAAAACGATGAAAATCATCAAGTAAAAAGAGCTCTAACCCGCCGCGAAGTTGATCAAGTGGACTACGTCCTCGTGGTCTATGTCCTCAACATTTGAGGCTCATCGTGTAGTGTAACAGTTAGCGAGTAGCACGGGTAAATCCCCTACCCCTTATCGGGTTTCTCCTTCTGCATGGGAGCTTTCTTGGCAGACCACTTGGATTGTTTGAAGAAGACGATCGTGCCATTTTTGCCCCGTAAATTTATTACCTGACTCTCCTTGAGTATTTGCTTGGAAAGTTTTTGAGCCATGGCGATCTGCTCGGCGGTCATCTTCTTGGCCATAGTGGTCTCGACTATCAGATCCGTTTTCTGCACAGAAATAGGCGCAGAAATTTAAAAGAGCATACGCTGGGGAAACTCTTGAATAGTTAGTGATAGAAACAGACTCCCCAAAAGGGGTTTAAGCCATTCTTTGCGGCAATGCTAAATTGCGCCAAAAAGGAAGAGCGAAACAGGCAGTATTCGTCTTTCTTGTCCGTAAGTCACATTTTATGGCTGGCCAAGAGAATTTAGGCCGAACGCAAAGCAAACATTTTTGCTCCACTCATTTTGTTTTCCCCCAAATGTGTGAGCCCTTAACTAGATCATGGTAATGAGTCTTGAGTCGTTGCTCCAGTTCGGCCAATTTATCAGGGTTTGAATGCGCGAGGTCCTTGCGCTCACTAATATCATTGGTGACGTTGAAAATCTGGAAATCCGAGAGCTTGGCATTTTTAATTTGGACTTCGTTACGGGTGTCTACGTTCGTATGTTTTCCGACACTAAGTTTTGCCAAAACTTTCCAATCTCCGTCTCTCATGGCGACTCTCCGCTTATTAAGTGCGTTGTAGTAGATCCAGACCAATGGCTTTTCCCGATTGATCGGCTTGTTCTTGAGTGCTGGCAGAAAGTCTGCACCATCCAGAACTAAACCAACTGGTGGCTTGGTGCCAGCCAATTTGCAGAAAGTTGGTAGAAAGTCTAGGGCCGAGATCGGGTGCCTTATGATTTGTCCCGGCTGAATTTTAGCTGGCCAATGCATGATGCCGGCGACACGAAACCCCGCATCAGTTGTCCATAGTTTCATTCCTCGAAGCGGTTTTGGTGTGCCATAGGAGCGCCCTGAGCGAGGACCGTAACGAAGCAGGGTTTCGGGGCCATTGTCGGAGGTGAAGACGACCAAAGTATTTTCGTCAACCCTCATGGTTTTAAGGGCAGCCATCAGTTTGCCTACAGCTGCATCTATGTTTGTGACGTTGGCAAAGTATTGTGCCTCATTCTCGTTTCTGGACACATCGCTGTAGTTTTTTACCAGCTTTTTAGGCGAAGCCACAGGTTCGTGGGGTTCGTGGAAAGCCACGTACATAAAGAAGGGTTGCTTTGGAGCCTTCTTCTTATGTGCTTTTAACCAGTTGAGGGCCTCATCCATGACCAGCTGGCAACTGAAGCCTTTCAAATTGCCAACAGGCTTGCCGTTACGCACAAAGTTTCGTGGGTTTTCATGGGAGGGGATGGCATTATTTTGGGTGCCAAACCAGTGATCGAAACCAGCATCATCCGGTTGTGGTTGTTGTTGGGAGTTGAATCTTCCATTGCAGTGCCATTTGCCTGACATGCAGGTCGCATATCCAGCCTCCTTCAAGAGCTTGGGGATGGTTACTTCAGTGGCCCGCATGTGTACTGCTCTACCTGAGGGAATCCAGTCGTAGACCCCAGCTCGGTTGGGACTCCTTCCGGTGAGTAAACCGACCCTCGAAGGAGAGCATACCGGAGCAGTTGAATAGAAATCCGTGAAACGAATACCACCTTGGGACAGTTTGTTTAGATGGGGCGTCTTAATATGTGGATGGCCGTAACACTCAAGATCTCCGTATCCAAGGTCATCGCAGAGTACAACAACGATGTTGGGTCTGCCTGCCTCCATGTAGGCAGAGGAGGAGGAAGTTTTCTTCCCAAGAATTGTTGTTCCCAGTAAGCATCCAAGGATTAGGGATCGAATTATTAAACAATTCATTATGTTTCGTGGCGTTGGATGCCTTTGGGAGAAATTATTTCTCAAAAAAACCTAAGATTACGGATTTCCGTACGGCTTTCGATACCACACAAATGCTCCATCAACTGCAAAAGGTAGCCAGCCTTCAGTGTCCGCTAATTTGGTTAGCTCTTCCTCACTAGTTGGAGCTTCAATTGCGAGCATTTTCCTTACTAACCATTTTCGTTCATGATCCCACTCATGTAGTAAGCGAGACACATTATCCAATTCAGATTTTTTATATGCCTCTGCTGAAATTCTTTTTCTTATATCAAGTTCTTGGGATTGTACTCCCCAAATCGCCCACAGGAAGCCCAAGTTGCCAAGGAGACAAAGGGCAAAAAACACTTTAAAATTTATTTTTTTCATCGTTCAAAAGCTACCAGCAAACTCATCCATAGGGAAAGTGTTTTTTTTGGGTGACTAACCCACCACGAAGTCGATTAGCTTGGCTGCGTCAAGATGGCTCATAACTTCGATGATAGAGGATAGAGTTGGGCTTGCTAGTCAATGAGTAGCTGTGCTGGGATACTCTGTACTAGGATACAACCCTAAAACTAGAGGGATGTAAGGTGCTTCCACTTGTTACCAGAAATGCTTTTGTTATCGTTTAGAGGAGAGTTTTGATCTATGAGTGATTAGCTGTTGTTTGATAGCATCTGAAGTCTCTGGCATTTCACTATACGCAAAGGTAAAATAAATTCCAAGCCATAGGCACTGAGAGTAGCGATGGAGAATAAGTGGAATAAATATTGAACTAGGAATACCAATGCAAAGCACCGAAAAAGTGCTCAACCAACCCAAGAACCAACTAATTCCGAGAGGGAAAAAAAAGAAGAGGACAAAGATGCTGTAATTTATGGGAAGTCCACCAAGAAAGAAGCCTGTTTCTCGGCTGTAATTCAAGTCACAGATCGAACACTTTTCGAATCTGTAAAAGATATTTTTGAGTATCCTCCCGAAACCACATCTTGGACAGCGATTAAATATACATCTTCTTAGATAAATAATTTTCAAATCCACCCTACCCCTGTGTCAGCAACTGATAATATTTACGCACGATTCGCATCGAAAATTTACAGTATTCAATCTTCGGTCAACACGGAAGTTATTCTACCGAACTAAGATTTCACTGGACATGGACTTAATGTGTGAGATTAAGGTTGGTGGGTTCTTCACTTACCTTCAAAAACTGAGACTTTGAATAGTAGAAAAATTTTGTGATTTGCAATTATGATACTAGTAAAAATTTTATGCAATTGATTCTGTTTGGTAATATGTTGGTTGGGAAAGTTTGTGAGCTAGTTAGTCCAGTAATTAGGAGCATACTTCAGTATGCATCTTCAAAAAATCTTACTTTTAAATGTATTACATTTAGATATTCAAAAGATTCACGGAATTAAAAAAAGAATTAAACTATTTGATAGATTATAAAATATTGTGAATTTTACTTTCTATTCAACTTTTTAAAATTAGAAATTGTATCAGTATATTTTTAATTTAAATACGATCGTAAATTATAATATTTAAATATAAAATGGAGTCTAAGCGGATCGTTATTGTGGGCGGCGGATTTGTTGGGATAAACGCTGCCAAGATACTAGGTAAACAGACAAGTGTTGAGATTGTACTTGTAGACAGGCGTAATCATCACCTTTTCCAACCTCTTCTTTATCAGGTTGCAGTCGCAGGTCTCAGCCCCGCTGAAATTGCTGTACCTATCCGAAGTCTTTTAAGCCTCTACAAAAATGTTAAGGTTGTTCTAGACGAGATTGTCTCAGTTGATTTTAAGAATAGATATGCTCGCGGGAAAGCAGGAAAATATGAATACGACTACCTAATTTTAGCGGCTGGCGCTACTCACAATTATTTTGGCAATGAAAGATGGGAAGCTAATGCTCCAGGACTTAAAACGATTGCTCAAGCAACAGAAATTAGAAGGCGCATCATGACAGCATTTGAAAATGCTGAGATTGAAGAGGATACAACCATGCGCCGTCGCCTACTGACCTTTGTTATAATCGGTGGTGGACCAACAGGAGTTGAGTTGGCTGGAGCAATTGGGGAAATGACAAGGCATACCCTAAGTAAAGATTTTCGGAGTATTGATCCAAAATCAACTCGGATTATACTTGTTGAAGCAGGAGCACGCATTTTAAGTAGTTTTGATGAAGGGCTCTCCAGTCAAGCAACTCGAGACTTGGAGAGAATAGGCGTTCAGGTTTGGACTGAAAGTACTGTCACAAATGTTGACAGTGATAAGGTAGAGGTAGGTGGTGAAGTCATTTCTGCAGCAACTGTTATTTGGGCCGCGGGGGTAAGAGCTGCTGCAGTTGGGGACGGACTAAACGTTAATCAAGACAAACAAGGTCGGATACTTGTAGATAGCTCTCTTACAATCCCAGACTATCCGGAGGTATTTGTGGCAGGCGACCAAGCCCATTGTTTGGGCGATGACGGGGAACCGCTACCGTCTATCGCACCAGTGGCAATACAGCAAGGACGCTATATAGCAAATAGTATAATAGGTATTATTGAATCTAAAGATCAAGCAGCATTCAGGTACATTGATAAGGGCCAGATGGCAACTATTGGGAGAAAAAAAGCTATTGTACAAACCTTTGGTATGAAATTTAGTGGTTTCTTTGCTTGGATAACTTGGTTATTTATTCATATATTATATTTAAGTGGTTTTAAAAATCGTTTGATTGTACTTATTCAATGGGCATACAGTTATCTCTCATTTTCCCGGGGTGCCAGATTAATAGTTGATAGAAAATGGCAATTATTTGAAAAATAGATTTTAAATAAATAAGAATTATTACTGTTTGGTGCATATTTAATTCCAAAGTTTAAATGCTTTGTGCATACAACCTCTTGTCCGCATTCATAATGTTTTAGTTTTTCAGACCAAAAATTATTGGCAACCGCCGACTGTTCACTTTCATGCAAGAATGAAAGGGGATTGAGGGATGGTTGAAAGATTTTCAAGACAGTGCAGTAAACGAAAATGACGTCTCGTTAGCTTAGAAGTAATCTATAGGTAAAACCTTTTACAGGAAAGGCAGATATCTAGTGGGAGAACCTGCATTATTATTTATTTTGCCGCCTCGTGGTTTGGTGTTTACTAGAGGAATAAAATGCTAATGCATTTTGATAACGTGGTGTTGCTCTGTTAGATTGTGAGTTGAGGAATATTGAAGCTGATAGGCGTTGGAGGGTGATTAAGGGAAATTATCTAGCTGATAAATCAAAAGATGATAATTTATTCTAGAGTAAAAATTTCAAATGGCCTCAAAAGAAACCATAGAGAAATTAAAAAAAATAGTCGGTAATCGGAAGGTTCTTACTTCGGATTACAGAACTGCTTATTACAGAAGCGGATTCAGATCAGGTTTTGGTGGTGCACTAGCCGTTGTCTTTCCAAGTTCCCTAATTGAACTATGGGAAGTCTTGAAAATCTCAGTCGGATCAAATTGCGCTATTTTAATACAAGCAACAAAGACTGGACTAACTGAAGGTTCAAGTCCTAGCGGATTCGACTATGATAGGGAGGTTATAGTAATAAATATTACTCAAATAAAGAAGATTATATTGTTGGATGGTGGTAAACAAGTAATCGCATTACCGGGCTCAACTCTTCATGAACTAGAAAAAGCACTAACACCAATAAATCGGACACCCCACTCTGTTATTGGCTCTACCACAATAGGAGCAACGATAATCGGCGGCATTGCAAACAACGCTGGTGGTGCACTATGCAAACGCGGTTCTTCTTACACTGAGCTATCACTATTCGCCCGAGTTAATAAAAAAGGGAATTTGGAATTAGTAAATCATCTTGGCATAAAAAACCTAGGGGGCACTCCAGAAGAAATTTTCAAATCTCTAGAATATGGTAATATTCCCCAGGGAGACATCAGTGAACTGGATAAACCAGCCTCAGATAGGGACTATCAAAAAAGGATAAGAAAATTGGATGCCAATACTCCAAACCGTTATAATGCCGATCCTGAGAGACTTTACGAAGTTAGCGGTAGCGCAGGCAAAGTGGTTGCTTTCGCTGTTCGCGTTGACACATATCCAATGCCAGAAAGGAAACAGGTTTTTTATCTCGGTACTAACAATCCTGATGATTTCTCAAATTTGAGAACACACATTCTCAAAAACTTCTCTGAACTACCTGAAATGTGTGAATATATGAACAGGGATATCTTTGATACAGCCAAAAAATATGGGAAGGATGTTTTTTTATCCATCAAGTACATCGGAACGAAACGCCTGCCTAGGCTTTATGCTATAAAATCGAATATAGAATATTTTCTAAATAAAATACCTTTCATTCCAAAATTCATACCTGATCAATTATTGTACTATATTAGTAAAGTCTTCCCAGAACACTTACCCAAAAGGTTAATTGATTACAGGAACAAATATAATCACTATCTAATACTTTACATGAGTGACGAGGGAATTAGTGAAGCTCGAAATTATTTAAATAAGAAATGGATTAATTTAGAAGGAGTAGGGTTCTTTGAATGTAATGAAAAAGAACAGGAAGCTTCGTTATTACATCGATTCGCAGCAGCAGGTGCTGCCATCAGATATCAAACGATAAATCAACGAAAGACTGAAGATGTCCTTGCGCTAGACATTGCACTATTAGGGAATGACTCAGAATGGATGGAGCAAATACCAATTGACCTAAAACAACATCTTGACCTGTCACTATATTATGGGCACTTCATGTGCCACGTATTTCATCATGACTACATTTTTAAAAAAGGTACGAACGTGAAGGAAGTGAAAGAAAAACTTCTTAAACGACTAGATGAAAGAAATGCTAAATATCCAGCAGAACACAATGTTGGACATATGTATAAAGCAGATAAAAACTTGCAAGAACATTACGAAAAACTAGACCCAACTAACACATTCAATCCTGGCATCGGATTCACTAGAAAAGAGTCCATTAAAAATCTTTTTTAATTATAAAAATATAAATAAATTTATATATGATTTATTATTTCAGGTGAATATCCTGATATTTTAATTTATAAAATATTAAGATTTACACGACTTTGTTAATAGTATTGAAATAGATTGTTTTTGAGATATTTATTTCCATGTGCATCAATAATTACTTAACCGCCTACATTTTGTTTCGTTGTTTTATCGATGGATGAGGAAGTACAATACAACCCTCATGGTCTCAACCACAATTGCAGCTATCCTAGTTAAAATTCAGAAAAACTTTGGAGGACTGAGATTAGTTACTAGGATAATGAAAAGAAGGAAAACCCATATCGATTTTTCAAAAAGCATGGCACGGCGATTGAGTACAACCTAGACGGATCGAACAGGAAAG
>Ga0163109_10001368_pt1 | contig 19245 bp, 17 predicted proteins | sample CRUFie1St13metaG_FD_108704 | JGI IMG/M metagenome (GOLD analysis project Ga0163109, IMG submission 108704) | Marine microbial communities from the Costa Rica Dome - CRUD Field 142mm St13 metaG | ecosystem: Environmental > Aquatic > Marine > Oceanic > Photic zone | place: Costa Rica: the Eastern... | reverse complement strand
TAGTATAAATTTTTATACAATAAATTATAAAAAATAATAATAATAATAAATGAACGATTTATTATTATTAGAGTTAGAAGCTGACATATCAGATATGATAAGATTTAGATCAAATTATTATCGTTATAAAAATAGGTTTAGTTTTTATAGAAGAAGAAATAGATTATATCAAATGTATTGGTTTAATGAGTATATAAAACAACGAGAATATATTAGAAGAAAGTATAATATAATAAAATTACATAACTTATAAAATTAGTTAAAGATTAAATAGTTATTTTAATTAAATAAGATGTTTGGTTTATTATTAATAATATTAGTTTTATATTTAATATACAAAGAAAGTGATTTTTATTTATATTTTATTTCTGATATAGTAAAATTAGATTTAGAGGAAGATTATCTAACTGATAGTATTTTTATAAAAAAAAATAGTAAAATATACTATAACATAAAAGTAGACAAAGAAGTTCAGTGTGATAAATTAACAGAAGAAAAAGGTATTCAGTGTAATTTAATAAATGAGTTAGATGACTTAGTGATTTTATAATTTAATATTTTTAGTAAAAGAATATTTGATTATATCATAAATAGTATTTACAGTAATAATATTAAAATTATTATCTTCATTAGATAAATCTTTTTTTCTAATTAATTCCAAGTCTTCTAAATTTTCATTTGGGATCAATACTGTTTTAACACCAGCTTTTTTTGCTCCTGATAATTTAGATATTAATCCACCAATTTTTTTAATATTTCCACTTAAATCAATTTCTCCAGTCATTGCGATATCATTTTTAATTGGTGAGTCTATTAAAAAGGAAAGAATAGCTAAAGTAATAGCTGCTCCAGCAGATGGTCCATCTTTAGGTGTTGCTCCATCAGGAGTATGGACATGTAAACCCCAAGATAAATCTTTCATTTGATTAAATATATTTTTTTTATTTTGTTCAGATAATAAGTTCCAAGCGATTGTTTTAGCACATTTAACAGATTCTTTCATAATATCACCTTGATGTCCAGTTAATTCCAAACTAAATTTATTTTCAGAGAATGTTTTAGTAACTTCGATAATAGTAAGACCTCCAATTCCAGCGGATGTAGCGTACAATCCATTAACGAAACCAATTTTAGGAATATTAGAAATTTTATTAAAATTAATTTTAATATGATCTTCAAGAATAGAATCAATTTTATGTTTAGTAAAAGTATATGGAAAAACAATATTTTTATTTTCATAAAATCTTTCTAAATTAAAAATTCTTAAAATTTCAAATAATTTTTCTTTTAGTTTTCTAACTCCAGCTTCATAAGTATAAGATTCTATAATATGGTTAATATTATCATCATCAATTAATATATCATCATCTTTATAACCAAGTGTTTCACAAATTTCAGGTAAAATATATTTTTTTACAATAATAATTTTATCTTTTAAATTTAATGGATTAATTTTAATTTCAGTAATTCTATCTTTTAAAATTGGATCGATTAATGATGGATCATTATAAGAGAATATAATTAATGCTTTAGATAAATCTAAATCAATTCCGGAGAAGTATTTATCATTAAATTTGTCATTTTGTGTTTGATCGGTTAAATGAGTTAAAATACCAATAATTTCTCTTCCATGTTCTGTATTACTAATTTTATCAACTTCATCAAAGAAAAAAATTGGATTTAAACATTTAGTATCCATTAAAACATCAACAATTTTTCCCCAGGTTGAACCAACATATGTATAATTATGTCCTTCTAAAGTAGAACCATTAGATGAACCTCCTAAAGGTATAAATGAGAATGGTCGAGTATTATTATCATCATCAACTAAACATTCAGAAATACCTTTTTTAGCGAGTGTAGTTTTACCAACTCCAGGTGGACCATTAAATCCTATAATAGCGCCGTCATTTTTACCGGATATCCATTGTGCGATAATTGTTTCAATAATTTTTTTAGATTTATCATTACCATAAACAGATTTATCAAGTTTATCTTTAACATTTAAAATAAATAATTTTCTTTTTTCTATATAATCATTCCATATTTTAATAATATTTTGAAAATCTTCATTAATTTTATTTTTAATTAAATTATCATCAATAATTTGTATATATTTATCAAAATAATTATTAATATTTTTTAAATAAGAGTCAATTTCATAATCAGTATTAGGATAATCATATTTACTTAAAATATTATATAATTCATTATTATTATTTTTTATATTTTCAATAAATTCTTTTAAAATAATTTTATATTTTTGAATAAAATTAAAAATATCATTTGTTTTATAAGAGTTAAAAGGTATTTTTAAGAATCCATCTAACCAAATTTGTGATTTATTATCACTATTGCCGAAGATCCCACTATTATTATTTATTTTTAATTTATCTATAGCTTTACTTTTATTAAAATCAGATGTATCTAGTAATGAAATTCTTTTTTCATAAGATACATCTTCAATAGTCAAATTTTTAATTTTATTAATATTATCATTAAAATTATTAAATACAAAATCAAATTTTGTTTGTACAAATTTATCTAAACTTAAATATAATATTCTAGCATTAAAAGAGTCATCGTTTTTTAATAAAATATCATATAATAAACTAGCTAAAGTAGCTGATTTTGTATCAGATATTATTAATATTGTTAAAATATCTCTTTGAGTATCAAAATTTGAAGTAGAGAATGTATGTAATAAAGTAGTTAAAGACAATGATTTATAAAAAATATTTTTTGAATAAGCGTCTTTTATAATTTTAATAATTTCTTCTGAAGAGTTAACAATAAAATTTTTAAGTGTTAATTGTTTAAAAAAATCTATTTTAAATTTATCAGGGATAACTTCTTTTTTCAATAAATCTTTAATTAATATATTTTTTTTACTATATATTTTATTATCCTTTATAAAATTTAAATTATCATTTATAAAATATCCATTTATAATTATAATTTTATTATTGAAATGTATTTTTAAAATAGCTCCATAAATATCTATTAATATATTATTGTTTTTATTCAATTTATTTTTAGTAATATCAATGAAACCATTTTTTTGATCTGATTTCTTTTCTAACTTTATTTTAATACAATTAAATATATTATCATAAAGTAATATAATATCTAATGCATCATTATCTATATAATTTTTCCAGTTTAAATCAAATATATCTAAAATATCTGTAATTTTTATTGATGATATATTTTCATTCATTAATAGAATTTCTTTAAATAAATTATTTATTTTTAAATTAATATCATAATATAAATTATTCGAAACTTTATTATTACTTTTTATTTCCATTAATTTTTTAATTAAATCTTCTATATTATTTAAATTTTTACTATAATCTTTATCACTTATAAGCCTATTTTTAAACATTGAATCATTATTATTTACAGTATTAATTAAATTATTATTTATTATATCGACCTTATCATTTATTTTTTTATTTTCTTTAATTCTATACTCATATAAATTTATTATCTTATTAAAATTAATAACTATATTATTTAAATCCATTTTATTATATATCAGTATATATTAAAATTAAATATATTTAAACATTTATATTAAATTAATATCATGGAACATTATATTAATTTAAATTTGTTACCTACAGCAACAATGGAAGATATAAAAAAATCTTATAAAGAACTTTTTAAAGAAGATTTAAATGATGATGATAAATTAAAACTAAATAAAGCATTTAGTGTATTATCTGATTATTCATCAAGAAAAAAGTATGATAATTTGATGGAAGAGATAAATAATGTAACACCTTTTAAAAAAGATGATCAATTTCAAAATTTAAATGAATCAAGTGAGGAGTTAAATTTTGATAGAGATTTAACAGATAATGAGAATAAAATAATTAGTCATTTAGATAAATTATTTATTAATTTAAATGAAAGGTTAGAAAATATAGAAAAATTATTATACAATAAAGAAATAAATAATAATAATTATTATAAAGAGAGAAAAAAAATTTATACTAGTTTTTCAAATGGGAAAAAAATAGTAAATATAACAACAGATATAAATAATAATGGAGAGAAAAAGAAACAACAAAAAACAATATCATATGATAAAGAGGGAAATCAAGATATTCATTATAAAAACTTCAATTTAAACCATAATTAATTTTTTTTATATATGTAATTAATGTCTATTAATTACATAAGTAATCCTGTATATGTATTGAGTGAAATGAACACATTCAATTACATTTATTCTAATACTCTAAATTATAGATATAAAAAGTATCGTGATAACAAAATATTTTTAAAATTAAAATATAATGATAAAGGTAGATATGTGAGAAAAATAAGTATTTAGAATTTACCAGGTTTATCTTTCTCTAAACATTTCCAAATATTAGAAGTTTCATCATAACCCCAGTATCCAATCTTATTTTGATCACTTCTTAATCTATGACATCCAATACTTCTCATAATATTTTTAGTAGTCTTTTCTTCCCACATATCTTTATTTTTAATATATTCATCATAATAATTTTTATATTTTTCATATTTATCAGGATTAAAATCATTAGATAATAATGAGTTATCGATATTTTCATTATCGAAAGGAATATCAAATTTATTAATGAGTGTATAAAGATCAACAATTTCATAAACAGGTTTTTTAATTTCAACTTTAAATTGAAAGTCAGGATGTCTTTTAATAACTGCTTCTGTTACAGATGTTACAACTTCATTTTGTTCATTGACTAAATTTCCATCTGGATTTCTTTTATAAACAAACATATTTGAGTCAAATATATCAGAATTATTAGGATTTAAATCATCAAGTTTTAAGGTAGTATTATCAGTTAAATTTCTAATAATAATATCAACTGTTGATTTTTCATTATTTGGTGTATTCCAAACATATTCATATTGATAATTATCTAATAATTTTTTCATTGGAGTATTTGATTCGTTAGATATATCAATTGATGGCTTTTCTAAATTATTAACAAAGTATAAAAATTTATTATCTTTCTTTTCAAAAGTACCTGTACTTTGTAATTCACCAGGAACTTGTTTAGATAAATCTTCTATTTTCAAATATTTATTTTTAATTTCATCTAAAGTAAAACTTTTTAATTCATTTCCATTTACATCAGTTTGTAAAATAGTTTGAATATTTGAATTATTCTTACATACTCTATTATTCATAATTTTATCGTAAGTATCACAATCTTCTAATACATTATTATTTGCATCTAAACATTTTCCTGTAGCATCTACTTTATTACAAATTCTTTTTTCTAAATATCCATATGCAGCAGCACAAGCTGGAATTACATTTTCTTCATTTTCATATTCATCATTATTATTAACAGAACATTTTGATACTTCAATTAAGTTATCACCACATCTAGATGAAAATTCTTTATTTACTTTTTCTTCTTTATTAATAAAAGTAGTAAAATAATTAGTAGCTTGTGATTGTAATTCGTTGATATTTTTTAAATTTGAATTAATACAACTTCCATCATATAATACATTATTTTCTATATTAATTGTTTTGGTAATATTTTTAAATATATCTTTATCTTCGTTAGATAAAATACCATCATTTTCTGAATACCATGATTTATCAGTATTAGGATTAATATTTTTCATAGATTGATACATATCTACGTCAGTTTTATTTTTTTCATTAATAGATATTGTGAAATTTTCTACATCCTTTTCTATAAAAGATATAGTAGATAAATAAATTAACGTAACTAAAATAGCCATCTCAAAATTATTACTACTTAAAACTCCAATTAAACAAAAAAATAATAATTTTCCCATGGGACATTTCATATTATATCTTATTTTTGATGGAATTAAATCTGTGATTCCAAATACATATACAATTAATACTAATAATATTAATATTTTACTATTATCATCTCTCATAACTGAAAATAAAAATTTGTCAAACATATATATATATATTTATATTATATATTAATTTTTATCTTTATTATTATAAATGAATGTTAATAAATGGGGTCCAGGAGGTTGGGACTTTTTACACTCAATTACTTTTAATTATCCTCTTAATCCAACCGATTCTGATAAAAAATACTACTCTGACTTTTTTAAATCTATCGGTAATATGTTACCTTGTAAATATTGTAGAGAATCATATATTATTTATTATAAATATCTACCTATTGATCACTTTCTTGACTCAAGAGAAGGTGTAACTTATTGGTTTTATACCATACACTCCCTGGTTAATCAAAAAATTTATAAAAATAATACCCCTTTCTCTGATGTTATTAAAAAATACGAAAATTACCGCGCGTCTTGTGGTACTATATCTAAAGATGGCGATCTTAATAAAAAATATAAATCTTGTCAAAATAAAAATCCTCAATTAATCGATCTAGATTACTTAGAAAAATTTATTCTTAAAGCTAAAACTTATGATAAATATATTGACATAAGCATTAACAAATTATTGAAATCACCTGAAAATCCTAATAAAAAATTACAAAAATTTAAAATTAATTATAATTAATTAGTAACTACACTTTCTAACGGCTTTAACTTGAATCTATAAAAACTAACACTTCCATCCTTAAACTCTACATCCTTCATCTTTATTAACTCATCTAAACCTTCCTTCGTATCTACTGTTAAATCACCACTTCCCATTAACTTTTTATCCTTTGTATAAAATTTTAAATATAAAATATTTACTTTCTCTAACTTAGATGATAACTCAATTAAATCATTTTTTAACTCATCATAATCAGTATCCAAATTAATATCTTTTAATCTTAAAAATATCTTATAATAAGAATATTTAGTTTTAACACCTTTCTCTTTTAATGATTCATATGCATCCCTAGCATTTTCTGTGTTATCAAATATTAAAAATCTAGATCCACTATTAGTCTCATGAATATTCTCTAATCCACTCAAACTTATCTCTTCCTTATATTCATTACTCACTAATAATGTTCTACCAGGTTTTCTTTTACTTACTTTAATTTGTGTTTCGTCGTTCTCTTCCATTCTATAGATAATATTAATATATAGTAATTGTTTAAGTAATTTTAACAATATTATATGAAAAATATTAAATATTATAAATGGTAAAAGAAGATGACAGAATATTATTAATAGATGATGATGGAATAAAATTTAAAGGAGTTATAGATTTAATAGAAGATAATGAATATTACATTAATATAAATAATATAATATTAATATTTAATTTTGTAAACGGTTATTTAGAGAGAAATAATAAATTATATTATTGTAAAGAATATTTTATAGAAAATAATTTTATAAAAATAAATTTTTATATAGAAGATTTAAGAAAAAGTAATTATCTATCAAAAAAGTTAATTTATGAATTATTAGAATTCAATGAATGTGAATGTAGTAGTTGTTTAAATATTAAAATAATTAAATTATGTAAATTTTTAGATGATTATAATTTTATAAATGAAATGGAAATATATATTAAAAATTTTATTTTAAATAAGTTGTTAGTAGAATTTATTACTTTAAAAATAAATGAATTAGATAGATATTTAGAAAATTTAAATTATGAAATTAATAATAATTTTAAAAATAAGATTTTAAATTTAAAAACTAATTATAATAATACAATTCATACACATGATACTTGTTGTATATGTTTAGATGAAATAAATGATACTAACAAATTAATTATAAATTGCCCTATATGTAATCATATTTTTTGTGCAGATGATTGTTTTGAAAGATTTATACAAAATGATGATAGATGTCCTTATTGTAGAATAGATTTAAAAGAATGGATAAAAATTGAATAAATAATTTTTTTTAATATAAAAAATATACTTAAAAAAAAAATTTTACATAGTTATAGTTATGTCAAATATATTTTATAAAAATGATTTTAATATTCTAATTAAGAAAGTAAATAACGGAAAATTATGTGATTTACTATCATGGGAAATAAATAGTTTTGATAAAGAAATTAAAATTAATAATTATATAGATAATAAATTATTTTTAAAAATTAAAAATGAAATTGAATGTGAGATTAATTTAGATGATTTTTCTTATAAATGTAATAATATTAATTTAGAAAAATTAATAAATAGTAGTTTAAATTCAGATTTAATAATTTTTTTAGATAAACTAAATTCATTATTAAAAAATAATGAAATAGAAATAGAAAAAAATGATATTGAAATTTGGAATCCATATAGAAATTTAAATACTAAAAAAAAATATCCATTTAATTTAAATTTATTGAAGGAAAAAGCATTTAAAAAAAATTGTAATAACTTACATTTATCAAAAGAATATTTAATTGATATAATTGTTAATGAGATAAAAATTTTAAGTGATAATAATTTTGAATTAAGTTTTATAGAAAACGATATATTTAATTTTGATATAAACTTACAAAATTTTAATAATTTAGATGATATTAAAATTAATATTGATTTAAACTCTTACTATTATCCATACTATCCACCACTATTATCTTTTTATGATAATTTTAATGAAAATTTAGAAAATAAAATAGCTAATTTATCTAATTTAAAATTAGAAAAATGGTCAAATAAATCAAATGATTTATTAAATATTGTAAATAATATTTTTGATTTTATAAATGGTAATGTAAATGAAGTAATTAAAGTTAATGAAAAATTTAATTTTTTAAATTTATTAATTAATAAAATGATATCTTTTAATAATATTAAATTATATGATGGAAATGATTTAGATTTAAATTTAAAATCATCTTCAAAAAATATATGGAATTTTAGAGATAATATTAAAAATTATAATGTAAAAAAAATATATGAATTAAATTTATTTGATAAATTAAATAATGAAATAAATAAATTTAAAGATGATGATGATTTAATTAGTTATGTGGAAAATAGTAATTTATCAGTTTTAATTGAATATTATATAAATAAATATAATTTATTACAATTAGATATCATAAATAATTATAAAATATTTGATATTATTTTTTCAATAATCAAAATAACAAATTATAATATAATTAATTTAAATAAATTTAAAATTTTACAAAATGAAATTTTAGAATATAATGATACAAATGACGAATTATATAATAAAATAGTTAATTATGAAATTAATATTCCCGAAAATGAACCAGATAATGATAATTATACTAATATTATGAAACAATATTTAGTATATGAATCACAATTTAAAAATTATTATTTTGAAAATTATTCATGTTCTTCTAAAGTAAATAATCAATGTATAAAAAGAATAACTAAAGAATTAATTAGTTATAAAAATTCAATAATGGCATTTAATAATTCATCAATTTTTATTACTTATAATAAAAATAATTGTAAACAATTAATGGCATTAATTATTGGACCTAAAAATACACCTTATGAATATGGATGTTTTATATTTAATATTTTAATTGGAGATAATTATCCAAATGTTCCTCCTAAATTATATTTTGAAACTACTAACAATAATAAAATTAAATTTAGTCCTAAACTTCCAATTGATGGAAAAGTAATTTTATCATATTTAGATAATAATATTAAAGGTGACGAAACATGGAATAAAGAAAAAAGCACTTTATTAGATATATTAATTTCAATTCAATCTAAAATTTTTGTAAAAGAACCCTTACAAGAAGAATCTTTATATCAAAAATTATCAGAAAAAAATTTGGAATTAACTAATGAATATAATTCAAAAGTATTATACAATACTTATAAATACGCTATTCTAGATAAAATAACAAATCCTAATGAAGAATTTAAAGATGTAATTTTAAATCATTTTAAATTAAAAAAAAATGATATAAGTTTTAATATTAAAAATAATAATTATTTAAAAGATTTAAATTTAGATATATTAAAAAAATTAAATAATATATAAAAAATTTTTTATATTTAATATATATATGAATTTAGGCTCTTTAATACAAAATTTTATTATGAATGTTTCTAAAGAAAACTTTATTAACGAACAAAAAACAATGATTTTAGTTTTAGAATATAATACCATAAGATTATTTGTAATGACTTATATCATTTTACATTTAATCTCTTCCAAAATTAACTTGACTGATAAAAATAATAAACCTGATAATTTTAAAATTCTAATTATATCTATTTTAGTATCATTAATATATTTAGCTATTTTGAGTATTAGAATTTTTACAAATTTAAAATTAGTTCTATAAACTATATTTAGATACTACTTCTAATGCTTCCGCTTTATTATAGATTTTTCCTATATTTACAAACTTGTTTTTCTCATTATCTTTATAATGTTTTAGAAAATATATTATATTATCTAATTCATATTTATTAATATCATCTAAATTATTTATATATTTAGATTTTGGATCAATTTTATCATCTAATACTGCTATTATTTTATCATCTTTACCTTTTTCATCAGATGTTTCAATCCCACCAATAATTTTTACTTTAGTTACACAGCCTGGTAATAATTGATAATCACATAATACAATTATATCGACTGGATCTCCATCTGGTGATAATGTGTCAGGAATAAATCCATAATTATAAGGAAAGGAATTAGAATTATGTAATATTCTATCTAATTCCATCATTTTAGTTTCCTCATTATATTCATATTTAATTTTACTATCTTTACTTATCTCTATACATACTTTTTTCATTCTTTTATTAATATTTAATATTATAAATAAAATATGGTTAAAATTATTTATTATGCTCTCTACATTGAGCGAATAATTTAATAAGCTCATCACAATTCTTATTACTTTTAAAACACTGATTCATTTGACCTACAAGCAAAGAACATAACTCATTATTTTTTGTATTGCTTGTAGGTGGATTAAACAAAGTTGGTAATAGTAATTTAGCACTTTCAAAGCCTAAACCTGTTGAGAATCCAGATAAAACACCATTTGTCATAGGAGAAGAATAATTATATTTTTTATTTTTAGACATATATATTTATAAATATATATTGTTATAAATAAAATTGAAAAATAAACTGTTTTATTTAAAATTTATTAATAACACACTAATTACACATACATAATATAATATGTCTAATATAAGAAAATTTATTTTCTCTTAGATATATTATATATTCTAATTCAAATTTATTTGAATTATTACTAGTTTGATATTTGGTATCAACATTCGTAAAAAAAACATTTATAAATTTATAAAGGGTTTTTTATTAAAAAAAATTGAAAAATAAATATCTTGAAATTTACATTAAAAATGTATTGTAATCTTTAAAATACAAAACAAAAATATAATTTATCTTATTTATGAGAATTTATTCTCTATTAGATATATTATATACTCCAATTCAAATTTATTTGGATAAAAAAACTCTATAATTTTATAAAGTCTTTTTATATAAATATTATTAAAAATAATTTTTATTCAAAATGTATTTTAATTTTATATTAGAATAAATTTATTATCATATCTTTTCTATTTGAAAGATAAAACATTTTTTATGTATAAAGTATAATATAATTTAGTATTAAAAGTAATTGTTAATTTATTATAAAAAAATTGAAAAAATAAATAATTAGAAATTCCTATATCTTGATTAGATAACCAAAAAATTTAAACCAAACAAATTAAAACAAATCAATTAAATAACAAACCGGAAAGGTTATCAAGAAACAAACAAACATGATATATTCTTTTGTAAACAATATACTTGAAATTATATTAAAGTATATTTTTGAATTATATCAAAATTTAGAAATCTTCATTTATAAGTATGATGAAGAATATAATAATTATTGTAAAACAAAAAATTATAAATTACTTTTCGAGAGATTTCCTCAAATAGTAAAAAATAAAAAATGGTATAATAAACTTATTGATGAATTCATTAATGATGATATTTTACATTTTATTTTTTACTCACCTCAAAATCATATCACAAGGGAAATAGTTTTAAAAGCCTTAAATATAAATACATTTTGTTATGAATATATACCAGAATGGTTTAAATATGATAAAGGAATAATAAATTTAGTTTTGAAAAAAAATAATATGGATTTAGAATCATTCCGTCCTTTTGTAAACAATCAATTTTGTAAATTAGATGATGAATTAGAAATCTTAATTTATGAGTTTGATAAAGATTATAATTATTATTATAATACAAGAAATTATACATTACTTTTTAATAGATTTCCTCAAATAATAAAAAATAAAAAATGGTATAATATACTCATTAATGAATTCATTAAAAATGATATTTTAGATTTTATATCTAAAGCACCTAAAAATCATATAACAAAGGATATTGTTTTAAAAGCTCTAATTAAAAATCCATTCTGGTATCAATATATACCAGAATGGTTTAAATATGATAAAGGAATAATAAATTATGTTTTGAAAAGAAATTACAAAGTTTTTAATTTATTTCCTTCTATTGTAAAAATTAATTGGATAAAAAAAGGTTTAAAAATAAATATTAATGTTATAAAATACATAAATAATGAATCATTTAATTTAGATGTTTTTAATTTAGTTAAATCAATTTTAATTAAAGATATTAATAATTTTGAAAAATTATCTATTGATTTACAGTATGATTCTAATGTAAGAGATTTTGTAGTTGAAAAAATAATTAATAAAAATAAAAAAAATAAGTTATGTCAAAATATCATTAATAATAGACCAATTATACTAAATACTGTAAAAGGATATCCTATGATTATAAAAGAACTAAATAATTATTTAATGAATGATAAAGAGATTATAATGGAAGCAGTGAAAAGGGATGGAAATCTTTATAGATTTGTTTCTGAAACACTAAAAGATGATATGGAGATTGTATTAACTTCGTACATGAATAGTAAAAACTTTTATCATTATTATTCTGAAAAGAATAAAGAAATAATCGATTTACATTATTTAAGTGTTTAATTAATAAACTAAGTTTTTTTATAAAAATAGTAAATACTTTTATTATATTACACCTTTTCCAATTTAAAACGCCGATTTATTTATAATTTTTCAAAGATTTTGCTCTGGATTTTTTTGGTGTATATTTCTTGGTTCTCTCATAACTTCCTTTAAAAAGTTTTTTATATGTGATTTTTGGTATTTCTTTTATTTTTATATAAAAAAATTGAAAAATAATATCTTTAAGATTTATATTTATTTCTAACCTGAATATTAGAACAAAACAAATAAAAATTATTATTATTACAAGGTATATAAAGAATAAATTTAAAAAGTAAATTAAAAATGTCAAATAATTTTGAAAAAGATTTATCTAAAATTAAAGATTTATTAACTGAATTTTATCTTTCTTGGAGTATTCATCCAGAAGCAGATTTTGAAGATATAGCAAAATATAATATTAATAATATTGATGATTATTTTAACTTTTTTAAAGAAAATTTAAAAAATACATCAGAAATTTTTAATAATTTATTTAAAATTTCTTGTATTGAGTTAATAAAATTGTTAATTAAACAATCAGAACAAATAAGAGATTTAAGTGATGAAGAAATCTTTAAATTTTTTAATGATAAATGGACAATATTTTATTATTCTTCTAGATATGAAAAATTACCAAATTATAAAGAAAATATTATTAAAATTGGAAGATCTATAGTTAATGATTTTTTAGATAAATTTATTGAATTAAAAGATCAAAAATCTGAATCATTAGAATCTGATTTTAAAGATATTAATGACTTAAAAAATAAGTTAGATGAATATAAAGATGAGATAGATAAATTAAAAAATGAATTATCAGATTGTAAAAAAGAATTTACTGATAAAATTTTAAATTATGAAGAGCAAAATAAGAATGTTAAAGAAAAATTTAGTATGATAGTAGATCAATATGAAAAACAAATTGAAAACTTAAAAAATATAAATTATGAAAAATTAAGTGAATTATTAAATAAAGTTAATTAATATTTTTTTTTAAAAATTGAAATTTTTTAGATTTTTTTTTATAAGATTAACAAAATTTTTAAAGTTAAGTTTATCTAAATAATTTAATTTATTATTTAATAAATTTTTATTATAAATTTTTTTTTCACTTAATTTTTCATAAATAATATATTTATTTAATAAATTACTATATAGTTCAAATTTTATAATAAAAATAATATTTTGTTTAAAATAATTTATTTTTAATAAATTATTTATTAAATCATTTTTTTCTAACTTTTTATAAAATAAATTAAATATTTCTACTAATTTTTTAATATCATTATTTTTAAATAATATATAATTATTGATTTTATTAATTTCTTCTTTTGGAACAATTTCTTGAATATTTCTTTTATCCATCATAATTAATTGTGTTAATTCTATTATTAATTTAAAATAATCTTTATTTTCATAATTTTTTAATAATCTATCTAAATATAATACATCATAAAATGAATAATCTATTAATTTATCAGATAAATTATTTATATCAATTTTAATATCGTAAATTGGTCCCATTTTTTCTTCATTTAATTTTATTTCATCGTATTTTTTTTGATTAATAATATTTTCCATATTAAGTAATTCATAAATTTTACATTTACCAAGAGTAAGATTTTTATTATAAAATGAGTATTCACATAAGAATTTAGTATCTGCAAATTGTCTATTAAATTTAATAATCAATGTTGAATTTTTATGTAATAGTTCATCGTAAATGTAAGGTAAATCAAGAGAATCAGATCCGTGTAAAATTTTAAATGAATACTCGTTACATAAAATTTTTTCAATAAAAAATAGTTTCCAATTTTTATCTAATTGATCAGGATGTATAATAAAAATTTCATTATCAAAACATAATTGCATAAGTGCAATAACTTTTGTATTAAATTCAAAGTCAATACCAATATATTTAGTTTTACAATTTTTTAATTCTAGATAATAGAATAATAAAAATATTTTAAAAATATTTAAATTAAGTTGATCTTTAGTCAAAAATATATTATAATTTTCAATATTTCTTATAGATTTTTTTTTAGCTAATTTAAAAAAGAATTCTTTTAATTTTTTAGATTGTTCAGAATTTGATTTAATTAGTAATTTATAATTATTTAAAATAATTTTTTGTAATTTGGAAAAATCCTTTATTTTTAAAGTATTATTTACAAAATTACTTATATCCATATATAAATATGGATTATTTTTTATATCTCAATTTCATGAAACAAGCAATCATACTTCCAATTTGTATTTCATCTGTGCCTCCATTTGATAAATTTGTTTCAATTTCAGATAGATCAGTAATTAAATCAGATAATTTTTCGTCTGATAATGATAAATTAAAAATAAATTTATCTATTCTTTTAATTAAATCAATTAATGACATACTATATTCTATTCTAATTTTATATATAAATTCATAAGTTTCACAAAAAGTATTATTCATTAATTTTTCAATTAGAGATTTGAATATTTTTTCACTTGGTTCACCAGAACATTTGAATACATTATCTTCATTAATAAAACCCATTGCCATACTAACGGATTGTAATAAGTTAATTGATTGTCTCATATCTCCTTTTGTAATATCCATTATTGTGTTTAATCCTTTATTATTATATTTAATTCCCTCTTTTTTTACTATTTCTTTTAATTTAATTGTTGCATGTTTATTATCAATATTTGAGAATCTAAATGTAATACATCTTGATTGTAGTGCAGGAATTAATTTAGAAATATAATTACATATTAAACAAAATCTAGTATTATAAGTATAATTTTCAATAACTCGTCTTAAAGCAAATTGAGCATCATAAGTCATTGAATCTGCTTCGTCTAATATTACTAATTTAATTCCTTTACAAAACAGTTGATTATATTCTGAAAAGTCTTTAATTTGCTCTCTAATTACTTTAATTCCTCTGTCATCAGAACCATTTAATTCTAAAACCATAGATTTAAATGATTCACCATAAATTTCTCTAGCACAAGCTAAAATAGTGCTTGTTTTACCAGTACCTGGTGGTCCAAAGAAAATTGTATGTGGAAATTTATTATTATTAATTAATTTTATTAATGTATTTCTTATTTCATCGTGATAGATAATATCTTTAATATTTGATGGTCTATATTTTTCAATCCAAGGTATTGTATTATTCATTTATATTATAATATAAATTAATCCTTTAACTAAATTTTATCCATAAATTATAAAAATTCTTTATTAATCATATAAGAATGATAACAATAATAGAAAATAAAATACAAATAAATAATAGACTTTTAGGAGGTTCATATACCAATGTGCAACTTTCAACTAATGGACATACTGTTGTTGATAGTGGACAAATTTTAATTGATAATGGTAGTGGTAATCCTAATTTTTTAAGCGAAAAACAACTTTATGGTATGATTATTGCTAAACCTGGATCAGTAGTTGTTTTAAGAAATTTACATTTAAAAGAAGATCCAAGTGCTGCAGCTGCTGTAGAGAGTGCTAAACAAACAGATGAAGCAAATGGAAATACAAATCAAACAGATTTTTTTAAAAATTTTTTACCGCACTATTTTTTCAAAAAAGGAATGCTTGTATTAGGTGGTGGAACTGATATTGCTAATGAAAAAACTTTTAGTAGTGCAAATGGTCAATTTGATGTACCTAATGATGCATATGGAGGATCATTATTAGATTTAAAATATGGTTATGGTGATCAACCATTAATTATATTAGAAAATGTTAAAATAACTAAATTTGGTGAAACTAGTGATGTAAATGCAGTAACCTTTTATCAAAATGATATAGTAACTAATTTAACAGCTAATAATAGTACTTATTCTAGTTACATTAATAATCTAGAAATTGTAACTTCTAAAGAAGATGGTATTGAAATTAATGGTGGTAATACTGATTTAAGTAATGTTACTATTAACTCTTCTATTGATGAATATTTTATAGTAAAAAATGGACATTCTGGTACAATTACAAATTTAAATTTTATTTTACCATCATCTCAAAATAGTAAATTATTAACATTAGGATCAAGTGATACAAATGAGCCTATAACAACATCAACTATAACTGGTGTTACTTTAGATGTTGTTGATAACACAGTATCAGTTGATATTAATGATATTGTTTTTACTAGAAATTCGAATTATAGTGGAGATATTCCTGATATTACATACAAATCAAATTTAACTTTTGAATTAATAAGTAATGATGAATATGAAATATTTAGTAATGTAACTTTTGAAGGACCAGTTAATTGTGTTGATGCAACTTTCAAAAAAGCATCAGGTGCTAATAGTGATGCTTGTAATGTTACACTTAAAGGAAATGATAAGATATTTACAGGAATTACATTACAATCATGTGGAGGTCTTGTACTTGATACACTTGATACTTCTAATACTATTTCTGATATTACTGTTCATAACTCACCTTCTTTTGGTATTAAATTACTTAATGGTTCTGTTGATATCGGAGGTGATAATACAATTAGCGAAGATATTAATATTGTTAAAGATACAAACGTATCAAATGTAGATCAAGATTACTTAATTATTGACAGTCATCAAAATGGTACTATTAACTCATTACATAATTTAATGTCATCTTCAGGACCATCTGCATCATTAATTCAGTTTATAGAAACTAATAATAAATCTACAACTAATTTTGTAGATGGTTCTTATTCTGTATCAGGTACTTACAAAAAAAATAATAATCAAACAATTTTTAATAATATAGATAGATTTACTGGTACATTACCTAAATTATATATTAAATCTTCTAAAACTTTGACAATTGATACAGAATTGCAATTATTTTCTGATTTAATCGCGGAAAGTGGAAGTACATTTAATTGTGAAAATGTCTCTCTAACTAGAAACGATACTAGTAATAATATTACTATTTCTGGAAGTTCTGTCTTTAACAATAACTCTATCACTAATTTAGGTGTTGTTAAATTTAATTCACAAACAGGTACTATGGCTAATAACTCCTTTGATCAATGTGGTGAAATACAAATTTTTGGTGGTGATGTTGTATTTAATAACTTATCAATTAAAGATCCTGATGGACAAGGTTTAGTTATTGATAATACACATACAGGTACCATTACTGACTTGATTATTGATATTAATAATTCTAATGATACCTCTATCATTAATTTAGCTTCTGGAAATACAACCACTTTTAATAATTCTGACTCAAATCAAAGCGGTATTTATATCAAAGGAGAATTAATACACAGTGGATCTAAAAGTGTTCTCTTTAATAGAAATGATGATACTAATATTACCATACCTGATTTTTTAATTAATATAGGTGATACTTTTACCTTATCTAGTAATTTGACTTTACCTAGTAACTTAATTGTACTTCTTGGAGGTACATTATCAAATGATGGTTACGAAATTGATAAAGAATCATACGCATCTGGTAATATTACTATTAATACAGGTACTACATCTCTACAAAATACTACTTTTAATAGCTGTGGTTTAATTAAATTAGTTAATCTTGATGGTAGTGCTACTATGACTAATTTAACACTTAATACTTGTACTAGTATGGAAGTTAGTGGAGGTACAATTGATGTTAATGTTTTAACAATCAAAGATGCATCTGACCAGTTTTTAGTTACTAATAACGCTCATTCTGGTACTATCTCAGATTTTACAATTCATACAACAGTAGATCATGACTTATCTTTCATTAATATGGCTTCTGGAGTATCAACTTCATTTAACAACGTCTTCATCAAGGGAGAGTTCAAATATGCTTCTTCTAAACCAGTTCTTATTAACAGAAATAGTGATACTAATATTACAATTCCAGATTTATTAATATCTGATTCATTAACTTTGTCTGACAATATTACTTTACCAAGTAACTTAGTAGTACAAAGTAGTGGCTCTTTAATTTCTAATGATAAAACAATTGATAAAGAATCATATGCTTCAGGTAATATTACCATTAATACAGGAGCTTCTTCTTTACAATCTACTACTTTTAATAGTTGTGGTTTATTGAAACTAGTTTCCTTAGATAGTAATGCTACTATGTCATCTTTAACATTAAATACTTGTACTGGTATGGAAATTAATGGTGGTTCTGTCGATGTAAGCAACTTGATTATCAAAGACGCATCTGACGAATTTTTAGTAACTAATAATGCTCATTCAGGTGTTATCTCTAATTTAACTATTCATACAACTGTTGATCATGACTTATCTTTCATTAATATGGCTTCTGGAGTATTAACTACATTTAACAACG
>Ga0163109_10001367_pt1 | contig 19251 bp, 21 predicted proteins | sample CRUFie1St13metaG_FD_108704 | JGI IMG/M metagenome (GOLD analysis project Ga0163109, IMG submission 108704) | Marine microbial communities from the Costa Rica Dome - CRUD Field 142mm St13 metaG | ecosystem: Environmental > Aquatic > Marine > Oceanic > Photic zone | place: Costa Rica: the Eastern... | reverse complement strand
TTCTTTCTACTACTGCTACAGCATCACCTATATCACCTGCTTGATCAGAAGCGGCTTTACTCAAATAACCAAAAATACCTATACTTGTTATAACCATAAGTATGACCACTGCGGCCGTGAGGTAGGCTCGCAACATTATACTGGTTTCATTCCAGTATCTGTACAACCAACTTGCTGTAAGTAGTTTACCTACTTCTAGTGTGCCAGCCATAACGGCTATACTCATAGGCATACCACTAAATAGTAGCATTAGGCCGACTATGGAGAACCATGCGGCTACACCGGCAATTGCCAGTGCTGTGAATAATGTTAATAAACCAAATAACATACACATATTTATCGGATAATATATACACATGAGAAATATTTTTGTACATACGGTGGTTAGTCCTTTCGATCAATACCTTGTCGAAAAGCCTACAGCGAAAGCATTTATTAAAGAATCACAGGAATCAAATAATACAGACGCAAGTGATTATGTAAATAAGCACGATTATTTTGGTTGGATTAGAGAATTGCCAAAGCCATATCGCAGGGAGATTAAAACAAATATAACCCAAGAAAACTATCTTTACCCTGTAAGTGTGCCTTTGGCACAAGTGCTAGATATTGAAAGTGAATTTTGGACAGAATTAAAAATTAGGTTTGAACCATTACCAGATAAAAATGTTTTTATATCAATGTCTGAAAAAGCCGCATTAATGTTAAATGGTGCTACGTTTGAAAGATTTTTTAACCATGCGGAGTTTTCACCATGTGTCTCAGATATATGGGAATGCGGACCACAAAATGAATTAGTAGGGTTTGATACCGACAAAGTTTGGTTAAACTTTGTAGAAAAATGTTCCAGGCATCTAGTACCAAGCAAACAATATAAAAATGAAAGATTTTACATAAAGTGTAATTCTCACGAAGATTACGAAATATTTTTAAATAGACATGGTGTTGATTTTAGGCATATACCTGTAGAATATTTTTTATTTGATACATACAGAACATGTGGTATAGCATCACCCAAGCAGTTAATGGATTGGGAAGAGGCTCTCGATGATCAAAAGTGTTCAACTGAGGAGATTTTAGAAAAAATATGGACAGATGACAAAGATTATGATGCTTTGTGGTTAAACAGAGTGCCAAAAGGACACAGACTACAGTCATTATTTGATGCCAATTCTCGTGGATTGTTAGACAACATGATTTGGAGTTGTGGTTACGAGGAAGGAATTACTCCATTGCCGCCACATGATCAAAAAGATAAAAAAACACTAGATTTGATCAAACAATTACCTAAACAAGCAGAGTATGAACCGCATGATAATAGGCAAGAAGGTTCTATAAGAGCAAAACATGATAGAAAATTTAATTTACAGTGGTTACTAGATTGTAAAGTAAACATTGTATCTGAAAGTCAAGCAAGGGACATGATAATTGAGATGGACCCACACCACCCAGTTAGATTTTTAACAGAGAAAACATTCAAACCTATGTCATATGGCATGCCTTTTATGATTTTTGGTAATAGGCACTCTCTTAAACGTGTTAGAGATTTAGGTTTCAAAACTTTTCCTGAATGGTTTGATGAAAGTTATGATGAATTGGGTAATTTTAGTCAAAGACTCGAAGCAATGCTTGATGCTTACGAAAAATTTCTCAGCGAAGATCACACAATTGAAGAAATTTTACCAGCACTTCAACATAATTATCAGAGAATTTCAGATAGATTTTGGATTATGAGTAGAATGGTAGATCCTATAAGAATTATGTGGGACAAAATAGAAGACAAAAAAGTAACAAGGAAAGAATGAAACATATTTTTGTACCATTAGATATCCGCAATGAACTTGAAACTCGGTTTGTTGATTCAGATGTTCTTGAAGATTTCAAAAATATGGAAATTTTGCCTATAAGCGAATTAGTAAAAAAAGATCTATTTGATTTTTTAAGTTTTTTTCCAAAATGTAACTTAGGTGCTATTTCAAATATTGAACATTCGTTTTTAATTTCGCCTTTTAAAGTAAATATAGCAGATCTAGAGTTGTTAGACAATCTATCAAAGAGGTTCGAACGTACTTTTGGCACAGATATAGTTATACATGTTACTATGAGTGAACATACTGCTGTTTTATTGAACAGAGAGTTTTGGTTATCCTTTGTAAACAATTTTAATTTCGTAATTAGCGATGTCTGGGAGCCTAAATTTTTACATATCAATGAAAAATTATCAATGTCTAATGTTTTTGATAACATTAAATATGCTTCTGACAAAATTCCGCCATTTTATGTATCATTTATAAAGCCTAATGCTGATCCTCGTATGAACAAATGGCTGAATACTAATGAAGTGCCAAAATCTTCGTTTTACAATTTTGATTATTTTATATTTGATACTTTTTATCAAAGTGGCATTACTTCAGATGGTTCATATTTCCAAACTGGGGATATCAAGGATGTTGACAAGTACATTTCAGCAGTGATGCCTGCTAAAAAAGTCAAAGATTTGGTATGTTTGAATAGATCATACAAATATCATAGACCAAGAATTATAAATGATTTGTATGAACGTGATTTATTAAGCAAAAGTTATTTTAGTTTAGCAGAAATCAGTGTTGATGAAGAAGAATATACTGTTGTAAAGGATTTAGGTGTTCCAATATTAGCAAATGGTGAACCAAAAGACAATATCGATCCTCATGGAAGAATGTTACATGATTCTGTGGCTAATATTGACTGGGTAAAAAATGCTAAATTGTTTGTTAGTACAGAAAGTTTGATGTTTGACACAATTAGCAGTATTCCTAATTACACAGATTACAATATCAAGTTTATAAGCGAAAAAGTTCACAAACCTTTAGCATGGGGCATGCCTTTTGTGGTATTTGGATGTTATGGTTCGTTGGCTCATATGAAAAATATTGGATTTAAAACATACGAACCGTTTATAGATGAATCATATGACACGATTACTAATGCTGAGGATAGATATAATGCTTGTGTAAGTAGTATTAGTGAGTTTTTAAACAAACCTTACCCTCGCGAGGAACTTAATAAAATTTCAGAGCATAATTTGAAATTATTTTATAGTAATGATTTGTATAATAATTTAGTTGATGTACTTATTAATGAAATTTTAAATAATTACACTAATAATAGAGAAAGAGACGACTTTCTTTTTAGAAATCAGTAAAGGCACCAGTTACCTTTTCTACGTTCGTATATATCATTATGTTTAATTATCTGAGCAGTTAAGGGTGCCGTCCTCAGTATAATCTTTTCTCCTTTTAGTTATCTAACAGACTTTTCCCACGCCGCGGCGTCGTTATGTCTGATCTTTTGATGGTCGTTAAGTTCAACAGTAGCAGAATTATGCTCATGTTCTCTTACTGTAGTCTTTTGTACCCAACATCTTCCATTTGTTAATTCTTTAACAATTTCATCTGCTTTGTCAAAAGCCATTTCAGCAAATCTTTCACAACCAGTATGCGAAACAAGTCTCATGTCAATCAAGTTTTTCTCTTGTAACATTTTAATTGTTTCTAACTCTGGGTCGTTTTCCGCTACCAAGTAAGTATGATCAAACATGTATTTCAACCATTCTTTAAGTGGCTTCAATCCACCAAAGTCTACTATCCAATTACGTTCGTCTAGATCGTCTCCACCAAATGTGAATTCAAACTGTAGAGCATAACCATGGATTAGATTACAATGACTATCTGCTCGCCATTGCCTAAACGCACAACTGTGACCAGTTGAGTGCGAATATGTTTTACCTGAATAAAATCTTTTTGCCATTTGTAGTATGCCTCAAATAATTTAGTAATTATAGGCTATATTTAGACAAATGTCAACCTGAATTTATTTTTTCTTGGCTTCCATTAATTTTACTGCTTCGTTAAAATCTTTCTTAGTAATCTTCTTTTCTCGTAGTAATTTATCTCTATTAGCCAAATGCTTTTGTTGTATTTCTTCTTTACTACCGCCAAAATATGCTACCGCATGACCTTCTTCAACTAAGATATCAGTAACCATTCTATCATCCACAACAAAGTCACCAAGGATTCGTCCAAACTTACCTTTCATGTCTTCGCCTTTTTTGTTTATTTGGGTTTTAAGAATTGGTCCTGATTTTCCACCAATTAATTCTTTGAGTCTAACTTTACTGGCCAGACCAAATAATTTTTCTACTTTATCTCTGGTTCGACTTTCTGGGGTGTCGATACCCATAATGCGTACTCGTTCGTCTTTGAGGACAATACCGAAGCCTAAATCTATGTCTACGTCTACTGTGTCGCCATCTACAACTCGGAGTACCTTACATCTATACTCGTACATTGTTTACTCCTACTCCCACCTACGGGATTATAAGAGTATTTATCTTTTTATTGGGACTTGTGGAATGTGTGATTATCTATTTGTACTACTTGAACATAGTATCCTGCCCAATAAGGTTGGGTAATATTATGATTATAATAATGTGTAGCACCATCTGTAATATCAGGTAAAACACCTTTAATCATTTCTGTAGCAATTTGTAAACTTTCTTCCCATGCTAACATATGACTTTTAATAATTTTGCCGTCTGCTGTTTTAAGAACAATGTCGTCTGACTTTCCATCACAATACCAACTGAACTGACATTTGTGTCTAGCCGGAACTTCATTGCCTCTCCAGTTGACATACATCTGTGCTTGGTAAACTACTCCGCAATATGTATTTGGATATTTTTTGCTAATTACCCTATTATGCGTAACATTTGCCACAGCAACTTTTCCAGCAAAACTTTCGCCTCTTGCTTCATGGTAAATGTTTGTTGCTAAACAGTGCATTTGATTGATATCGATTACTGGTTCTTGTGGTTCATTGAAAACCACTTCAACAGGAGCAGGTTGCTCAACTGTTGGTATTATGGCATATATGCCATATGCGTTCCATCCTATAGCAAATGCTAAAATAGATGTTAAGGTCAAATTTCTTACTAATTTCATATCTCTTGCCCTTTTATGATATTATAACAAATTCGTTTAAATATGTCAACTATTTATGATTTATCAGCCTCTGCTTGATAAACTCTTTTACGCAAAGATGTACTACTAAAACTGTGATCTCTACCATTAAAAACTATTTTACTACCACGTTGTTTAGCAATATCTTTGCCTGTAAAATCCTTATTTTTGTACTCGTCCCCTAGCACTCTTACATCTATTGGCAATGTCAATAGTAGATCTACTAGGTCTTGTTCTGTATTATAAATTACAATTTCGTCAACATATTTAACTGCCGCTAATTGTAATTGTCTTTCAACTATTGTTTGTACAGGCGCATTTTTTTCAGGTCTGTCCAATGTAGGATCATTTTGTAGTCCTACTATTAAGTAATCACAATGATGTTTTGCTTCTTCCAACATTGTAATATGACCAGCATGAAGTAAATCAAATGTGCTACATGTAAAACCTATTTTCCCGCAATCCTTATAATTTAACTTCATACTATATGTTGTTCTCTGCTTTTTTCTGCTGTATATTGTTTACCAGTTTTCCTGCCGTAGTAGGCCTTTTTACTGATACCTTTTGTACCACCGTCCCCGGCAATAACTGTAACAATTAATTGTCCAATCGCAATAAAAACTACGATTACTATTGCTACTAAAATTACTCCATCAGTCATTTATATTTTACTCCCCCATTTACAATTTCTATATGCTCGAACTCAAACTGTTCGCCTGTTAATTTTTCCCATAATGTCCATTGTGTGAGTATTGTTTGTTCTGCTCCACGTGTGCCGTGTAAGTGTAAAATTTTTGCTTCATTAAGTGTTGTATTATTCCAAGCATTTAATTGTGTAATATAATTAGCATTTTCCAATAGATCGGGTGTTGCGTTCATCATTTGATAATTCATAGTTGGGTCTAACCAATGTGTGTGATCTTTATTTTGGCTATACATCATTTCATTAAATATGATCTGCTCTGTGCCCCAGATGTTGTAATCCCAATCTTTAGCATACTTCCAACCTAAGTCCCAAACATTCTGTGACATACTACTTGGATAATATCTTACACCAGCATTCAAATAGTGTTGATGTTGTAATCCATATTTGTTGTTTGCATCATTGCCACCGAGTGTTTTAGGATCTGTGTAATTAAATAATTGGAAGTCTTCCAGTTTGCCAAATACATCTACTTCGTTAACAATAAATGTGTCTAAGTCTAAGAACAGTATATTGTTCTTGCCACCGTCCCACATTTCATAAACTTCGCCAAAGTTTTTATCAAAAATTTCTTGATAATTTTTTACATCATTTTCAATAATTTCAAATTCCCAGTCGCCTTCTACAAATCTATCAGCACTTTCGCAAAGTATGTCTGCCATACTAGAATACAGTTTAAAGGTTTTATCAGCACCTTTGTCCTTATTATATTCTAGTTTGCTATTATCTTGTATGCGGCACAGGGCCATAGCGACTATGTTTGACATGTAATATTCCTATTCTTGCTCATATTTAACTGTTTTTGCCGTATTTCTAACCAGTTTAAGGCATAACCTGTAAATATATTATGTAATAGAGGTTGTGATAAAATTCTCACAACCTTTTGAACAGTCGAGTCCCTCTGATGATACTCTAAAATAGACACTTCAGAATACATCCGCCTCTATTACTTTTTTAGTTTCTACTGCTCGTTCGTAAAGTTGTAGACTAGCCAAATTCTTAGCCTTAGCCTCACATTGTATGTCAAAGTCGTCCCAGAATGATAATGCCCAATCGTTAGCATCGTCATTAGGATAGTAGTCAGAGTGTGCTCTAAGTTTTTGTTTCTTAGCACCAGCCTCTAGTAAAGTTGAAATGGTATGTAGGGAATCGTGTCTGTTTCCATCATCGATTGATGTAGCCTGATCCAGCCATTCATCTCTGCTGTAACTGTAATGTAAAGTAGGCCTGACACCACGCCAACTATCAATGACCATTTTAACACGGTCGTCATCTGCTTGTATATATTCTTCATCTCTTATCCAATGGTGGTGAATGTCTAATACCAATGCTACATGATCTTTCAGTTTAAGACTTTCGTCAAGACCCCAACACATTTCATCATTTTCTATAGCAATAGTATTTCTTGCTTCAGGAGAAAGTTTAGGCAACACATCAATGATACCTTGGTAACCTTTCCTGCCCGATATATGAACATTTAGTTTCATGTCCATAAATTCTTTACCGTACCCCATCCAACGTGCCATGTTGGCATGATACTCAAACTCGTCAATGCTACGTTCTACAACGTCAGGCTTATCACTAGCAAGTACGCAGAACTGTCCAGGATGAAAACTAATTCTCACATCTTGCTTACGAGCAATATCACCGACTTTGCTAAATCCTGCTTCAAGTTCTTTAATTACTGTTTTGTCCTCAAACACATATCTCCAACTAGGCTCAGTGGCCATAGGTATTTGATTACTACCTAGCCTTACCATTCTTCTTTCAGCAGGTAATGTACCAACATACTCGACAAGGTTGTAGGCACTTTTCATATTGTGTTCAACAATGTCTAATAGTTTTTGTTCTGCTACAGACTTTTCTTGTCTATTACACCATGCCACAGTTGTGCCTTTTTCAGTGTAATTTTGCTGTATTTCTTTAAGTATTTTAGGCTTTTGTGTTTGATCGGGATCAAGATACTTACAGCAAAAACCAATTCTTTTAATTTTATCGTCAAACATTAAATACCTGGTTGAATCTTAATAGATTTACTGGATCATAGAAATTTTGTGTTAAAAACTTTCTGTTTGGCAATTCTCTGCTAGTGTGATGCTTAAATAAAACATCAGAAATTTTTGTGACTTTTCTATATTTTCCTATTGTATTTTTACCATTTATGTATACTGTGTCATACGGCTTATACATATCACTATAATTTAGCACTTTAGGATCTTTAGTTTTGTTGAATAAGTCATAATTTTGAAATACAGTTAGATCTTCAAATATCGCTACGTCTATCAATTGTTTGTAATCGTTCAAACTTTTATTATACAGGTTAATAATCCAAAGAGCAACCTCGTCTGTAGGTTTTCCAATAATAAAAATATCTATATCATTTGTAGATTTTTTTGGAAATGATCCTACTAAATAACCTTCATATGTGTCAGGCATTGTAGGTAACAATTCTTGATTTAGAAATTTGGTAAATGTTTTAATATTAGGTGGTAGCCAATGCTTGTCTGTAGCAATATGTTCACCTGCTGTGTATTCAAAATTTTCTGTCATGCCAATCGTCTATTTCTTTAAAATACCAATCTACCCAATCTGTGTTTTGTAAAATACTGTAATTGTATTCGCACACTTCTTTTGTTTCTTCGTATAATTCACTTACACTCCTATTGGATAAATTATAGCATAAGTCCACTATTGCGTCAAGTCTTTTTATGCCTATTTCCCTGTCATATGACTCGTCCCAAACATGATCAAAAGTCTTAAATCCTAAACGTTTCAGTTGCTGTAAATCATTGCCTTGTGTACCTATTGTTAATATAAATGGTCTTTTGTGTTTGATTGCTTTAAACGTTTTTCTAGTTGTTGTATAATTTTGTTGTACCTTGTGTAATAACAAAGAGGCAAACGTATCTATAACTACTGATATTAATGAGTTGTCAAATATCCAAGTATCTTTATTATTTAAGTCATTTAACCATAGATGCTCATTTGAGATCATACCTAACATTTCTGGTGTGGAATTATAAAAAGTAGATTCCATAAATGTCCTAGGCGTGTGTTTTTTCATATAATCTAAAAAATCAACATTGTATAAATTATCGTCAAATTTATCATATCTATAACTGCTCCAAAGCATCACATCGTCGTTGTTTAAAAAACCCTTTTGCCAAAATTTTTCCAGTAATTTATATCTACTGCGATGATAGTTGCCTGCTAAAAAATTAAAATGTATACTTGGCAAAATATCATTTACTTTGATGTTGCTCATTTGAATAATGTTAATTGGTATGTACACAGATCTAAATGGATATTTTTTATTCTTATAATTGTAATTTAAGTCGGTACAACTTGCGATAATTTTACTTGGGTCAATGTTACGTTCAATTGCTTGTTGAGTCCATGCTATTAGATCACGTTCGCTGATATTTTCCATCTCTTTAGAAAAACCTGCTTCTTCGTATGTAATCAGGTCTCTTTCATAAATACCATTGACGAATCTTTCTTTTATTTCGTGATCAATATTGATATCTAATATAGCGAAATCTTTCATAACATTATTTAAAGCATATACACTGACAATATAGTGAATATCGATAAATACTTGTATCTAAGTAGCAGTCTAACCCTGCTACGTGCATACAAAACACACATATAGATAACCGGTTAATATATAAGTGGAGAAATTATAATGGCAGACACTAAAAATTATGGAATTAAAGGTGTAGGCGCCAATATCGAATTAGGCAAAAGAGGTAATACTGTTGAAAGTAATAGCGGAAACGTTATTGTTAAGACAACCGCTGGAGCACTAGCCACAATTGCAGGAGCAAATGGTACTGCTTCTAGTCACTTTGTAACAAAAGCACAATTGGATGCAAGTTCGGCCGCTAGTGCGGACGGATTCCAAATAGGATTAGGCGATGTTACAGCACATGGTGACGGAAGTTATGCCGGAGGAGCAATAACCTTAACAGATACCACTAAGATATCGAGTGCTATCGACTCATTAAATGAGACTTTAGGTTTATTAGTTCCTACAGCACCAGGGGACTTTCCTAACAGTGAAACCTTAACAGTTTCCAGTACTGGAAATTCACCTTATCTTGCAAATGGGGCAATCCCAGATAGAACCTCAGGAGGCACATTACCAGCATCAGCCGGTGCTAGTGTGACTCGTGTGACTGATACTACTCCAAATTCAAGTCAAATAGACAATTTTAGATCAGACTCAGGTACATTAGCGGCTGTGGTCAATGGCTCTACGTCAGGTAGTGTTACATTTGACGGTACAGACAAAAATGGTACATATACTGATTTAAGAGTTAGCGGATATGCTGACTCACCTGCTGATACTCCAGGATTCTTTACTGAAAGTGATGCTCAGATTAGAATAGCATCTGCTTTGAGCACAGGTTGGAATAGAATCCAAATGACTAAATCTGATACAAATGACACTAACGAAGTGTACTTTGTTGTAGATGACCTAACAGGCTCACCTACAGTAGCATCAGGTAGCATTACGACAGATTCTGCAGGATCTTCAGCATATAGTTCAGGTATAGAACACTTCTCAACAGGGGGAACTGTCACAGTATCTAACATGACAATGACGAATTTGGCAGGCGAAACTTATAGGAATGGAAATCCTATAACAATTTCAGGTTCTGATAGTATTATAAGCAGTCAAAGTTATTCCTATTCGGATGTAGGCGTAAGCACACCTATAGCCAGACAAACAACAAGTGCTCAATCATTGAGTGCTTTGACAGTTAATATTAATGGTACCAATAGACATACGTCGGGAACATTAACAGCAACAGGTACAAACGTAAATGGATCAGGCTCTCAGAGCATATCCAACACAATATTGCTCAAGGCAGGCACGGCGAGAAGCACAGATGTCGATGAGCAAAATATATCTATACCGTCAGGAGCATCTGGTGGTAATAGAGTTTATTTAGGTTCCGGTGCTACAGGAGATAATCCTTTAGGCGCAGGAAACCTACCAAGTAGTAGTTTAACATGGACAAGTACACAAGACTTGACCGCAAGTGGATTTGCCCACGAGGCGGCCGTAGTTGGTGGTATTTTATCATCAGATCAAACTGACTACACCTCAGGCTACTGGCCAGATGGAAATGCGATAGACTATAGTGGTAAAGATGCCACTCAGTATTTAACTTTCTATTTTGCTAAAGCGGCCTTGAGTACATTTAGCATATCAATTACTGGTTCTTACTCAGGACTAATAATTGGATTACCGGGCGTCAGTGATAGCAATAGCACATCACCTAACGCGGCCGGTGGAGCATGGTATGATGCTTTCACATTATACGATGGCTCAGGTAACCCAGGTGGTACAGGTAACGGTGCAGGTTGCGCCAATGGAACAGTCGCAAGTGGGAGTTCCGGCTCAGTTTCGATTACATTAGGCACAGAAAGCACAACCAATGCCACAAATAACGTAGTGTTAGTAAGAGTCAAACTAGCAAGTTCTGACTCAATATCAGCACTCAGTGTAACATAAGGAGGATTGAAGAATGGCAATAACAGATAGCGATAAATTAGATTTCCTCTGGAAAAAAGTTGTTTATGGTGTTACCGAGACAGACATTGACGGGAAAGAAGGACCAAACGAAATTTACAAGAGTGAAGTATTAACTCTAGCACAAGATGTTTGGAAAGAATCTTCGGATATCCCTGCTACAGCACCAGGCACAAGTGCTGATACGCCAGTAAAATATTACGGGCATTCGTCAGCATCAGGTAGTTATGTTGCTGAACCAATACAAATGGTTGCTGACCCGACTGTTTCAGGTTCTAAAACATGGTTAGCAGTAGCAGATCCCACAGGCAATGTTGTTCCAGGTAGTGCTAATAGATTAAGAGACTTCATTCCACCTTCAATAGGGCCAACGTATCTAGCAAAAGTTTACACTACAGAGACTAATGCTAAAAATGATACAAACAAGATGAACGGCTTAACAACTAATGAAGAGTGGGTATTTGACTATACAGCAGGTGTACTACATTTCCCAAATAATGTACCATCAGGTATTAGTAGTAACGTATTTTTAGTTGCTTATCAATACGTAGGTACAAAAGGTGTAGGTGCTTCCACAGGTTCAAATGGTTTAGTTTTTGCGACAGCCAATGTTGCTTATAACAGCGGTACGCAAAGCATACATGCTGTTAATTCAGCAGTGAGAGCCTCAGCAGTAGTAGTTGAAGTCGATACAGCATGGACTAATGCCAATAATACCACAGCAATTACTGTAGGTGTTACTGGCGATACTGATTTACTATTTAAGGCAGGAGACGCCGACTTAACGGTAGCCGGCCAATATAGATCAGATTTCCATTATATATGGCCTAGTACTAGCGACGTAACTATTGTAGCAGAAGTTACACAAGGCGCCGCGACAGCAGGTACAGCCAGAGTTTCAGTTGAGATCGAAACCAGAGGTGAAATACAACCAGTAGATTACGGTTTAGTTACCGATCAGGGTTCAACATAATCAATAGATAAAAAACATTTTTTTAATCCCCCTAATATGGGGGATTTTTTTTGGCAGTAATAATTTACATTAAAGATAAATACTTGTATGGACATCAAAGAAGTACTACAAGGGTTAAGTAATTTAGGTGGCGAAATGCCAAGAGTCACTAAGCCTAAACGCATCAAAGAAATCAAACCAGGAAAAAAGAATAGCAATGTTCGTAAACGAAGAGGGCCTATGAATATAGACCTATCTAAGTTAGGCGAAGAAGTTGAAGCAATGAGAGATCTTGTTGAACGAGCAAAGCAAGTCAAAGCAAAATCTAAAATGCCTAAGAAATCTAAACCTAACGTAGGTCATCAATCTCCTCATCCTTATCAAGGTCAACTTGTTGGTGAAGCAGATGACGAAGGAATGTATAATAATGATCAGTTTAGATCAAGTGCGTTAGCACAGGCTAATAGGAAAGACCAAGCAATGAACAAAGAGTTTGCTATTGGTAATTTTTATGCTTGGGCAATGAAGAAATATCCTAAATTAACACTCGGTCAAATGGAACAAAGAATGCCTCAACTTGAAAGAGAGTATCGTCAAGAAAAAACTATGAGACGTGTAGAGCCTAACAAAGTACCAACAGTTAGTTCGGCATTTGATGATGAAAAAGAAAGAATGAAAGCAAAAGGTATCCAGCCTAAAACATCTTTTGAATCAGTAGTTGAAGATACAGACATTCCAATGACACAATGTCCAAAATGCGGTGGCGCAATAGAAAGTATATATGAAGCCAAAAGCAAAACAAAAAAAGATGCTTGTTATCACAAAGTCAAAAGAAGATACAAGGTATGGCCTAGTGCTTATGCCTCAGGTGCTCTAGTACAATGTCGTAAGAAAGGTGCTAAAAATTGGGGCAACAAATCTAAAAAGAAATAATGTCTATAAAGGCTGATCCAGAGCCAATCTTAATATATAACCATCGACTAGGTGATTGTTCACGTTTTAATAATGATGCTCTTGTTTGGATTCCCAAAAACGCATCTAGTACATTACGATTCCTGTTTACTGATAAAAAACATAATTTTTTGAATTTTGATGTCGAAACTTATTGGGTATTTCTAAGAGATCCTATTGAACGTTGGAAAAGCGGTGTTATAGAATACATCTATAGAAATCCTGAAAAGCATGAATGGGTGCTGGATAATATTGATAAAATTGTATTTGATGAACACACTACACCTCAAACTTCGTTTCTAAAATTTATTGGTAGAACAAGATATGTAGATATACATGATCAAAAATGGGTTACTAAATTATTAAGTGAAACTAGTAGGCGTAGTAATAAGTTAAACAATTCCGTAGCGATGATAAATACTACTAGTCACAATGTAGACAAGAATGACATTAAAAAATCTATTGATGATGTGTATTCGACACAACTTTTGAATAGATTGAAAGAATATTATTCAGCAGATATAAAATTGTTGGAACAAATTAGGACTTAAAATGTTAATACAGGATATTACAGAAGGAACACGTTGTTGGAAAGGTTATAAGAAAAAGGGCATGAAAACCATGTTCGGAAAACGTGTACCTAATTGCGTTAAAAACGAAGCAGTTGAGGAAGATAAGCCTACTTCAGGGGATCGCAATATAGCATTAAAATTACCGCGTGGTGATATGAAAGTGCTTAAAGCAGAAGACAAAGATTATGATAGAGGTCTTTTAGTGACTCTATTAGATGATGGCGGTTATGATATGGCATATTGGTATGAGAAACATGTACCGTTTGAAGTAGAAGTATTAGTTGACGGTAAGTCTGTAAAGAAAGATGCTAAAGTAGTTACTATGAAGTTCCATCCTGAATTAGCAAGTGTAGAAAATAAAGGTGTTAAATTTAAGATGTATGACATAGAAGCAGACATTAAAGATTTAAAAGACAAAATAGACAGGGCAAAATAATGTTAATTTTTGAAATAACAGAAATGAAAACCACAGACTATATGGATACTAAAGAATTAGGCGACATTATAAAGCAATACGGTGGCTCAGATGAAGTAGCAAGTAAAGTGTTAGCCGCACTACGAGTTTTTCAGACAAAAAGTATGGAGATATTTTATAAAATAGAAGCAGAGCAAGGATATAGTGTAAATGGTAAACCTCTTGAAAAGTCATTAATACGTCGGTTAGTGCCTAAGTCTGTTCCTGACGATGTAGTTGGCATATGGATTGCTAAAAATATATCACCTAAAGGCACAAAACTAAAACCAAACTGGTCCTGGAGAGAAGATCCTAAAGCATTTACTCAACATCCAGATATGATTAAACTTAGAAAGGCTGTACAGAATCATATGCAAAAAGCATTAGATGATGGTGATGTTCCAATTACTATACAGCATTTCGATCAAGATAATGAAATGGCTCCATTGTTTAGATTAAATATTGAAACAAACGAATCAGAAGAAAACTTTGGCGAAGATGTTGTAGGTATGAATCCACAGGCTGTGAAACCATACTTCTCACCAGAAGAAGCAGACAGAGCCAATGATGAATGGATAAACCAAGCACAAGTAGATCAGGAAGATGGTGTTATAGTAAAAGGCACAGATGGCAAACAGTATCGCATAATGACCAGTTATAATAACGAACATTTTGAAGACGGAGAAGTTTACTTAGATGGACTAACAGATCCAGACTATATAGACACAGAAGGCTACCCAGATGCCGCAGAACTGTTATACTATCATAGTGCCACAGGACATTATCCAGAAGATCCAGATGAAATTAACGAAAATGAGAATGAACCACTCCCACCAGAAGTAGAAGAGTTTGTGAATAAAATAACACCCACAGATACAGGCAAAGATATTGTAGGTGAGTATGTTGTACATTATGAAGGATTTACAGATGAGTGCAATGATGGACACGATGATGAATCTATAGAGCAAGTGTATGCAGAAGTATATCAAGACTTTGATGACAGACAGGGCCAAACAGCAATGATAAGAGGTGTAGCAAACGATGAACTTGGTTGTGGTAATAATCCTGTGTTGTATAGTGTTTATAAAAATGTAAATGAGAACTTTGCTGACGGTAAGAAGAAAGGCAAAAGTCGTCCAGGCAGAGTTAAAAAAGCAGGTGCAAGTTGTAAAGGTTCTGTAACCAGTTTGAGAGCAAAGGCTAAAAAGTATTCAGGTGAACGTGGCAAGATGTATCACTGGTGTGCTAACATGAAAGGCGGCAAGAAAAAGAAATAGCCAATCTATAGTATTTGTGCAAGCCTAAGTAGTTAAATAACTGCATGAATTGGATTAGAAAAGTCTTAGAACAAAATCTTAATTATCAAAAAGAATTTAAAGATATTGACGGCAATATAGACATTGGTATCTTTATAGATTATTATAAATCAATATTTTTACATCATCAACATTCTATGCCTATAGAAGAAAACTATTTGTCTTATGATGAATTTCAAAAAGAAAGACCTATACAAAAAGAACTCAAAGACTATGCTTATTTGTACAAGTGGTATCCTTCAGATACTGAAGAAGAATTTAGAATAAATTGTCAAAGTAATAATAAGTTACTATTACAAAGAGAAGGCTGGCTAAACGAAGATGGTACAGGAGTTGACATAGATTATAAAATTAATGATTATGGTTTTAGATGTAAAAATTTTAGCAGTGAAAAAGGCATAGGATTTTTTGGTTGTAGCATTACATTTGGTACAGGGTTGAATCAAGAAGATACATGGCCCGGCATAGTTTCAAATCATTTTAATACAGAATGTTGGAACTTAGCAATGCCCGGCAAAGGCTTAGACTATTGTGCTATGTTTTCTGCAATGTTTTTACAAGACATTTTACCTAACTTACAAGCAATATGTGTTTACATGCCACCTTCAGGAAGAAAGTCTATTATTGTTGAAACAACTGAAGAAGATGAATATGTTAGTTTACAGAATATAAATCTCGATCATGACAAATACCTTAATCAACAACAGTTACCAGTAATACCTCATAATAGATTTATGAAAAATGATTTTAATTCAGAGGAATTGCTTATAAATCTTTTATGGAAATCTTCTAATACATTTTTAAACGAGTTAGGTTATACTGCTATATTAAAAGGTATTGCAGATGATTATGGCATACCTTTTGTAATGATAAATGAATTAGACGTGCCTCTGTTTACAGAAAGTGCAGATTTTGCCAGAGACTTATTACATCCAGGAAAAAACGTACATAAAACTATTGCAGAAAGGATATTGCTTGACCTCCAAATAGATAAATAGTATTATGCTAATTAAGGACATCATAAACGAAACAACATCCAGTGGCGGTATTGCTACAGTTGTTGCACCCATGACTAAAAAGTCAGTAATAAAAAGACCAAGACCTGTTACAAAAATAAAAATGGGCAATGGTATATATGAAGGCGAAGAAAGAAGTATTATTCAGCATAACTGTATTGAAAAATTAGTAAATGAATTTGGTGGAAGAGAACATACGTTTGCTAACAAAGAAGATTTAGAATATGCTATCTATAATGAATTGGCATCCTTGGACGTAGCAGATTGTGTAGACCCAGATGAGTATGTAGGTGGACAACGTATAGGAGACTTTGCCGGTGGTAGAGTTATAGATGTTATATCATCGGGTGACGTATTAGATGATGTTATGCAAAATTTAGATTTATCACAATTAGAAGAAGGCAAATCCCCACATAAAAAAGGCACTAAAAAATACAAAAAGCACATGGCGGCTATGCACGCCGGATAGTCATGAAAGCAGTCAAGGGCAAAAATAACATATTAAGTTTAATCAGTAGCACCGAAGCAAAACTGTTCAATAAAGTGGACTTAGAAAAGTTTGTAGACGTAAATACATTAAACGAAAGAGATTTATACATAGCAGAAGAGATGTATAAAAAAAATGTTTTAAAAAAAGTAAGAAAAGGAACTAAAGTTGGCTACAAAACGTTCGAGCAAAAAACCATTCTTTGATAAGAAAAAACTAAGCAAAGACTTAGATAACTTAACATCTAAAGTTGTTAAGAAAGGTGTTTTTGTGGTTGATAAAGATAAGGACGGTTTGTATTCAGTAAAAAATTACTTTAACAAAAAATCTATTATCAAGAATTTACCATTTGCCAAACCTGCAAAAAGTATTGCACAATGGTATAATAAAAAACCCTCAGAGCAAAAAGAATCAGAGTACTTAAGACCTAAGTTAGATCAGATCAGAGAAGATGTAAATATATACTTTAAACACCGTAACGACGTGATGTTTTATGAATACACTATGTCTACTACCAAAGACGATACCTCGTTTTATACTGCAGAAGCAAGATGTGATATATCCAAAGGTTATTTAGAGCAGGCCACCCAAAGACTTTTTTCCATATAATCTACTCAAGATGATAAATAAGAGTATAACTACTTTTATTTTAGGAAGAATATTATGTTTTTAAAAGAATTCAATCAACGCGGTACAGATAGGATTGCAAAGTTAAATAAGTTCTTAAATGAAGAATTTTCAATGACTATTAAAGGTTTCCCAAAAAGAGAGAAACTGGAAAAAATTAACGTAGTCACAGAAACTGCAATTCAAAAATTAAAATCAACAAATACAAAATTTCAGATGAATCCAGAATATGCAAAATTTTTGGGTGTCAAAGATGTTGTAAACACAATGTTAGCAGAAGGCATGTATGCCGAAAGTCCTGCTTACGAAGAAATGAAATCATACTTGACTTCAGGTGTACGAAAACTTATGGATAGTGGTTGTACTAATGAAGAAGCAGTCTCACAATGTATGAACGATTACAGAAAAGATTCAAGATGGTGTTATGATGACGAACATATTCTTCCTATAGTTATCAAAGCCGCAAAAGAATATGTCCAAGAAGGACCATTTGGTGGATTGGCAGGTGCAGGTGCAGGAGCCGCCGCAGGTTATAAGTATGGTGCAGGAGTAGGCGACGCATTAGGTACAGGACTTGATGCCATGGGAATACCAGGCGGAAAATTAATGGGCAAGGCCGGTGGTGCTTTGGTCGGAGGAGTTGGCGGAGCACTTGTAGGTGACGAATTAACTGATTCAGTCAGTGAAAAAGTTCTCAGAGCAATGTCAGAAGAAGTAGGAATCAAGATAGAAGACGTAGCAAGTTACGATGCTATTGCAGAAAAACTTAACATGTTTGCAGGTGTTAGTGGTAAAAGTCCAAACACAGTTGTAAGATTCCTCGATGAACTTGATGAAGAATTACTTCCTCAAGGAATCAAATACTTTGGTGCACAGGTGGCAGAAGCAAACGCATTTGTAAAAGCCAGAAAGGATGCCATTAAAGCAAAGAAAAAAGAATTTGAAGTTGACGGAAAAATTTATAAAGTTACAGGTGATACTTCAGACGAACTTGATGAAGCAGTAGACCAACTATCAAGTGTGTTAAACGAAAAAGAATGGTGGAAAAAATATAATCCTTTTTATAAAACTACAGGGGATAAAGTTGGTGGTGCTGTAGATAAAGGTCTTGATGCTATCCAAGGTGCTGGTGCCTCAGTTGCAAAAGCAGTAGGTGATGTAGGAACAGCGGCCGCCAAAAAAGTAGGCAATATAGCACCAGAGTTAGCAAAACAGATGAAGGCCAATCCAAATTTAGCAGGAGCAGGCACACTTGGTCTTGGAGCACTTGCGGCCTATGGTGGTTACAAAGGATTAAAAAAATTACTTGGTAAAGATAAGAAAAAAGAAAGTATGTTCGATGACATCATCAATGACATACTTGCAGAAGAGTTTGAAGGCACTACAGTTGAAGAAGCAGAAGTTGTAATGGCAATTAGAGCATTGGTCGACGATATTCAAGACCATGTAGAAAGACTTGGTAGAATGAAGAACGAAGACATTCCAGCAATAGCAGATCAACTTAAAAACGAACAAGGTCTACAAGCGGCACAGTCATTTAAAGATCAAGCAGAACAATTACTTGACGACACATTAAATAGTGCCAAAGCAGGTAAAGAAGGCATAGACGGACTTATTGCAAGTATTACCGG
>Ga0163109_10001366_pt1 | contig 19251 bp, 16 predicted proteins | sample CRUFie1St13metaG_FD_108704 | JGI IMG/M metagenome (GOLD analysis project Ga0163109, IMG submission 108704) | Marine microbial communities from the Costa Rica Dome - CRUD Field 142mm St13 metaG | ecosystem: Environmental > Aquatic > Marine > Oceanic > Photic zone | place: Costa Rica: the Eastern... | reverse complement strand
TACAATGCAGTGTGTCTTCTGCTGTCTCCGAATGCAAGCACCCTTTGAGCCAAGTGGATGCGATATGGGTCTTAGGAAAATCCTCTTGATTATTCTCCTTTGATTCTTGCGATCTTTTTTCTTTTGTAAATGCCCAATACAAATAAAGGCCTTCAGCGACCTCTTCATGCTGTATCAAATAATCCGCGGCTTGATAATGACTAAAATGGGCTTTGAATAGAGTTTCCTCTTCCTTTGTGCTGAGTTGTTCAGGATGCAACAGATGCAATTTGCTCGAAAAAAAGTGATGTCTATCTCGCTCTATTTCTTGCTCATCATGTAAAGCATTCCATTGCCTTCCGTCAAAAGCAACGATTAGGCAAGTTTCGTCAAAAAGGTGAATCGTGGGAGTAACCAAGCCTCAGCCTTTATTCGTCCCCTTTCTTGTCCGAAGCCCAGTTTTTTCTTTCATCACCCACTTCAATACCTGAGTCTGCAGGCTTTAACTCACCTTGTACGGTAAGCGCAAGGGGGCTTTGATCGATTAATGTCTGTTTGGCATTGCGCAATGGGCCTTTAAAGAAAGCATACCAAGGAGGATTGATTCCATCTAAGAATCCTAGGTAATCATCCCGACTAATTTCTATTTCCAATACATTGAATTTGCCAAGGCGAAGGTTGAAATTGCTTTTTTCAATCACTGCATCGCTAAAGGCATCCATTACAAGTTGGTTATGAATGTCTCGTTGAACCTTGTTGTAGTTTTCATCGACTAAAACGCTAAACTCTCCAAAGCTTACATCATCTCCTATTCCATCACTAATCACGCGGCTTGCTAAGCTTAAGATTTTCTCGAAGTTCATATCCCACTCGATAGAAAAGATTTGCCATGCTGTTGAATCTGCCGTTGAGTCGACAATTACCATGTTGAAGGCTTTGAACGCCTCTATTTTATGCTGATTGTAAGCATCATTAAAGGTTTCTCCAAAAGAAGCTTCAACGGCCTCTAGTCGATCTTGAAAGCTGTTTTCATCAAGATTTACCAAATGGAGATTACTTGCCAAGACATCCTTGAAGTCCATAAAACGCCCTGTAGAATTGCTGAAAAGATTTCCTGCATACTTTTCATAAACGGATGCATTGGCCTTGTTCTCGTCATTAGTGGAGAGATCAATACTACCCCTTACACCTTTTAGGTAATACGTGTAAAGATCCTCGTAGATTTTGACAAAGCTTCCCTCGTGAGATACTTTCTGAAAAGTCTCGGTAATGTAGTATCCCGAAGAATCCACAGAAAAAGTAAAAGTCAGTGGGCCGATGTCATCATTAAACATGGATGCGATATCAGCAATTCCTACTGTTTTGACTTTGTCTGATATTTTTTTGTTTGACGTAAAGATGTTGTTTGCAATGGATCGCCAAGTATTGAAATTGCTTCTATTTTGCTCTAGTTCATTTCGGTAAATCTTGGTGAAACCGTTGGCTTTAGCATCTTGGGTATACAACCAAAGAGAGAGGGTATTGCTATTTCCTCCATTGAGCATGGAAGCAACTTGGCTTCCCAAAGAAAATCTTGTGTAAAGCGCCTGAGCTAGACTATCCGGTGTGCCCAATTGTTCGAGAGATGTAAGCTCTGCAGTATCCAAAGCATCTTGCTCGAATTCCATAACCTCTTTGAGAAATTCCAAATCATTGAAATTACTATCAGCTAAGGTGTTTTGAATGGACTCTAGCGTGTTGGCCTCTGGGTATCGTCCTATCCAGTTATTATGGTAGGCTAGGTCGGTTTGCGCTAAATCGCGAATCAGATAATCCATACTTAGCAGATCAGCAAGTGTTCTTGCTAGTTCTGTTTGGATTTCAACCAGACGACTCTTTCTAGGGGATAGAGGGCCGTTACTCACAAGAATGGCTTCTTGATTGAGAATGTTTGCGAGATAGGTGTTCGCAATCTCAGCAAGCTCTGCTTGATAGCCATCAAAGTTTGCCATAATCCATTCCTGAGTCAAACCAAGCGACACGTCATCCAAGCGAACTGTATTTTCTTTGTTGTAGACAGCTTTTAGTCGATCGATAAGTCGGTTACCCGAAGAGAAGATGAATTCAATATGGCCGCTTGTTGGTCTAACCGCGCTGACAATTCTTCCAATTCGCTCATTGTTAAGCTGGGTAAGTACGAGATCTTCAAGTTTCACGGTTGAATCACGTGAAGTATCTGCAGGGTTAGAAAGCGCTTGCTCAAGTTTTGCAATTTGTACGCTGTCCTGCGATCCAAAGATTATAGCTACCGTGGTTTTGGGTTTATTGGTATATAAATCAGCCACATACTTGTTGGCCAGATTGGCTAGGACCCATTGTTTTGTCAATGCATTAAGAGTGTCTTCTAGGGACTCTTCATTCGCCTCGTCATATAGCCCGTCAATTTGACTTGTAATGATGGATATCCGATGTAAAAAACTGAATTCAACAAGCATCTTGAGTTTTGCTTGATCTGAAATCAGCGCATCGGTGATTGATGCGGCTGTTGCGGTATTGTAATTTATCCATGATTCAAGCTCCTCAGAGCTTGTGGCATAGGCTAATTGTGCAAACGTATTGTTTTGTTCGATATGTAGTTTTTGGAATTCAATCAAGCTTTCCATTTTACCTCGTACCGATTCATCTTGCTCGCTAATAGAAACCTGAACCTCGTTGTAAAACCCTATATAACCACGAATCTGATTTGCTAAAATCAAAGCTAGAATAGCAAAGACGCAAATTAGACCGATTTTAATGTTCTTTTGGTTGCTTGCACTCATCGTAAACAATTTGAGTGGAAAGGTAATGATTTTTGGCGCTTTCAAGAAGATACTTGTGTGGTTTGGATTCAAAAAAAGCGGGAATTGCTCAGGGCATTGACTACCTTGCCGTCTCATGGACGATAAATGAGACAATTGAACTATTCGTATCGACGAATTTTTAATATTGCCCTTCCACTGATTCTCGGAAATCTTGCGTACTCCGCAATTGGATTTGCGGACATGTATTTTATGAAGTTTGTCGGCCCGATTGAGCAAGGCGCTATCAGCTACGTTGGCCACTTGTACACCACCATATTCATCATGGGATATGCCTATTGTAAAGGGGTTCAAATTCTGGTTGCCAACCAAGTTGGGGCGAATGCTTTGCACAAAGTAGGAGCGATAGTTGATCATGCGATGATCACCTTGCTCGCTATGGCGATGTTCCTTCTTTTGCTCGTGGATCAATTTGGCTTGACCTTGTTGTCGGCATTGCTCAACACACCAGAAGCGATTGAAGCCTCGTGGGATTACCTCTCCATTCGGAAAATTGGATTTGGATTTTCTTTTCTAGGCTGTGTAATGTTGGCCATGTATAGCGGAATTGAGCGCACAAAAATTCTTGCCGTGGCCATCGCTTCCATGTCCTTGACAAACATCTTTTTGAATTGGGTATTTGTTTTTGGAAAATTTGGTCTTGAGCCGATGGGAATTCGGGGTGCTGCGTGGGCTTCAAACATTGCAGAAGTTGTTTCCCTCGCAGTTTTTATTGCTGGATTGTTGTATCAACGATTGATTCCAAGACTCAAAATATTTCATTTTAAGGCCTTTAGTCGTCAACTGTTTTCTCAAATCAATTGGACGTCGTTACCGCTTATTTTTCAAGCGATTGTTGCCTTGACTACATGGTTTTTGTTTTTTACTCTGGTCGAGCGAAAATTGGGGTCAACGGCTTGGGCTGCTTCGGGACCAGTTAAAAATCTCTATACCCTTTTTGGAGTAACTACCTATGCCTTTGCCTCTACAACCAATACGGCGATTGGTAATCTCGTTGGGAAGGGAGCCTATGATGAAATTATTCCTACGGTGAAACGAATGATCGGCTTGAGTCTTTTGGTCGCTGTTGTTGTGACCATTCCTGTCCTTCTGATGCCAAGAAATCTTCTTTTGTGGATTACAACCCCTGAATTAGTTGAAGTAGGTTTGATGACGCTCTATGTTTCCATGGCTTCGTTGTGGATGTATTCGATTGGGACGATTTTGTTTAATGCGATTGTGGGCTTGGGGCAAACCGCTTGGTCCTTAGTTATTGAAATTGTGAGTTGCATTGGCTTTATTGCCTTCTTGATTCTATTGTTTTATGGCATTAATTGTACGAGTCTTGCTTGGGGATGGTCTAGTGAGATTGTTTATTGGATTTTGACAGGAGGTCTTGGCTTGGCATGGTTTAAGTATTTCTTTCCTAAGGCTATCGAGCAAATCAAAAATTCTTAGCGGACCTTACGATTGCAATTTTCTATCTTCATCGTTAAAGGGTATTTATGGCACCAAGGTATTTCGTTGGTGGTACTAAAAAATTGATCAAAGCAGATGAACAAACAAAAGGAGTTACAACAACGTAAAGAAATTGCAAAATTGGGTGGAGGCGAAGAGCGTATTGAAAAACAGCACGCCAAGGGCAAACTAACTGCGAGAGAACGAATAGAGGTCTTACTCGACAAAGGAAGCTTTGAGGAGATTGGGATGTTTGTTGAAGCTCGTACTGCTCAGAACAATCAATCATTTTATGGAGATGGAGTTGTTACTGGTTTTGGTAAAATTCAAGGGAGATTAGTCTACATATACAGTCAAGATTTTACCGTTTTCGGTGGTTCGTTAAGTGAGACGCACGCAGAAAAAATATGTAAGATCATGGATCTTGCCATGCAGAATGGTGCACCGGTAATTGGATTAAATGACAGTGGAGGTGCGCGTATCCAAGATGGCGTAAAGAGCCTTGGAGGCTATGCAGATATTTTCTATCGAAATACAAGGGCGAGCGGTGTTGTACCTCAGATCAGCGCAATATTAGGTCCTTGCGCCGGTGGGGCGGTCTATTCACCGGCCATTACAGATTTTATCTTGATGGTGGAAAAAACATCCTACATGTTTGTTACCGGACCGAATGTTGTAAAAACGGTGACCCATGAAGAAGTTACTTCTGAGGAGTTAGGAGGCGCTCAAAGCCATGCCAGTAAGTCTGGAGTGACACATTGCACCTTTCCCGATGAGATTAAGGCCTTGCGAGGAATTCAGCAACTATTATCCTACATCCCTCAAAACTGTGAAGATAATCCTCCCTTAGCCGAAGCGTTCGAACCTGCTGTAGCAGGGGAATCGCTGCAAGATATAATGCCCTCGTCGGCATCTCAGCCTTACGATATGCGGGAGGTAATCTATGCCATCATTGATGAAAATAGCTTCTTTGAAATCCATAAGGATTACGCTGAAAATATACTCGTTGGTTTTGCTAGAATAGAAGGTAAATCCGTAGGTATTGTCGCCAATCAACCTGCAGTGCTCGCTGGGGTATTGGATATCGAATCTTCAAGAAAAGGAGCTCGATTCGTCCGCTTTTGCGACAGTTTCAATATTCCTTTAGTTACGTTAGTAGATGTTCCTGGATTTTTACCGGGAACCGATCAAGAATGGAACGGGATTATATCCAATGGTGCCAAGTTGCTCTACGCTTACGCAGAAGCCACTGTTCCTAAAATCACCATTATAACCCGCAAAGCCTATGGAGGAGCTTACGATGTTATGTCTTCAAAACATATAGGAGGAGACTTAAACTATGCTTGGCCAGATGCAGAAATTGCTGTAATGGGACCCCAAGGTGCAGCGGAAATCATTTATAAGCATGAAATTAAACAAGCCGATGATCCTGAGGCCATGCTTCAGAAAAAGGTGGCGGCTTACCGAGAAGAGTTCATGAACCCTTATAAGGCTGCTGCGCGAGGGTTTATCGATGCGGTTATTCTGCCGGAAGAAAGTCGCGCTAAAATTGCTCGAGGGTTGGATATGCTTTCTCAGAAGGTCGACAACTTGCCCCGTAAAAAACACGGCAACATTCCCTTGTAATCTGACGTTTTCTTAGGGCTATCCACAATTATCCATTGGCGTGAAGAACATTTACAAAAGATGCTCAGGGCATTATATATCTTTCCTACTAAGATCTAAGTAAGCTTATGTTTGACAGGGATTTTGATGGCTTTATGAGTGACCTAGGTCGTATCATTCAAAAGTATGAGACGGCGAAGGCAATGGGTGATTTTATCTACCTAGAGGTCTCGGAGTATGAGGAGCTATTTGATCATTATTTTTCTACCGGGGACTTTGAACAAGCTATAAGTTTGATTCAATCAGGATGCAAAGCTCATCCGTATGCGGGCTCCTTGAGTCTAAAGCATGCAGAGGTTTTGTTAGAGCTTGGTCAATTGGAACAAGCCGAAGAGTGGCTCGATGTTGCTGAAAGTTTACAACCCAATGATCTTCAGATTGTGCTCAATCGAGCAGATCTTCTTGCTATGCGGGATAAACATCAACAAGCCATCGATCTTGTGAACGACCGTTTGCGAATAGCTTCTGAAGAAGAGGCCATAGAATTATACATCGAATTGGCTGACATCTATGAAGATGTCGAGCACTACGTTGAAGTTATCGAGGCCCTTGAGGCATTGCTTAAACTCCATCCGAAGCATGTTGATGCGCTCAACCGACTGTGGTTTGCCGTAGAGTTAACGGGTATGTATGCGAAGAGTATAGAGATCCACCAAGGATTATTGGATAAGGATCCCTATCACGAGGCGGCGTGGTTTAACATTGCTCAGGCTCATATCGGAATGGAAAACCTCAAAGAGGCGATTTCTGCCTTGGAATTTGTCTTGGCTATCAATGAAGGGCATGATGCGGCATCGATTTTATGTGCAGACCTTTACGTGGAGTTACAGGATTATGAAAAGGCGTTGGCCTTGTATCATTCAGTACTTGAGTTAAACCTTCCCAATCGCGATGTCTTCCTCCGTTTAGCGAATTGCTATGCGATGGTCAATGATGTGGATGAAGCCAAGGTATATTACAGAAGGTGCATTTCATTAGATCCAAGAAATGATGAGGCCTTCTATGGTCTTGGTTGTTGTTTATTGGCTGAAGAAAAATATGAAGATTGTCTTTCTCCTTTGGAAAAGGCTGTTCGATTAAATCGCAGCAATCTTGATTATTCCATCACGTTGATGGAAGCCTATAAGGAACTTAGTGATTGGGAGTTAGCGATTTCGCTTCTTAAAGATATCGTCAAGGATAATCCTGACAATCAACGACTCATGATGGAACTCGCCATGCTCTATGTAGAAGCTGGGGAGGTTCAGGATGCTATTGACTGGTTAGAAGATTGCATCGAGCTTTTCCCTCACGAGGCGGACTTCCATTTTGCCCATGCCGTATACTGCTACACTTTGGGCCGACGAAATCAGGCCATTGTCAGTGCAGAACAAGGCATGGTTTGTGATGAGCAGCGGGCAAGTCATTGGATTTTATCTGAGCCTCACATGGCCGATGATCCTCTTTTTGCCAATCTTTTGCGCACATAACCATACATTGGGCGCATGTCAATTAGACGATATATTCAGACCTTTGCTGTAGGCTTAGCTATGGGAATAGCGAATGTCATTCCAGGAGTATCTGGTGGAACCATCGCGCTTGTTGGTGGGGTATATGCCGATATATTCTCTTCACTGAAACAGATAGACAAGCATTTTATTCGGTTATTGCTTCGCCTTCAATGGTTTGATGCTTTCAAGCACATCAACGGCGGATTTCTATCGATGTTATTTTTTGGCGTGGCGATTGGAATTATTGCCCTAGCCAATATTTTATCTGGTTTGTTATGTGCCTACCCAATGCAAGTGAATGCCCTCTTCTTTGGACTTATCCTAGCTTCAGTTTATACGGTGGTAAAACGGGTGGATGAACGGTCTGTGCTCACCTTTGTGCTATTTGTAGTAGGTGTAGCTGTTGCCATGGGTATCGGATTTCTTCCTCCAATGAAAGGAGGTGATGGCTTTGTGTACATGGCCTTATGTGGCTTAGTAGCTGCCTGTAGCATGGTCCTTCCCGGGCTAAGCGGGTCATACATATTACTTCTGATGGGAAGCTATGCTACAGTGGTCAATGCGGTTTCAGACATGGAGTTTTCCATTTTAGCACCCCTTGCTCTCGGCGCAGGATTAGGGCTTTTAGCCTTGACTCGACTTATTGCCATGCTTTTTGAACGAGCTAAAAGTGAAACATTGGCATTGATGGCGGGATTCGTCTTTGGATCACTCTACGTCATCTGGCCTTGGAAGGAAGCAGTGTATCAGAAAAATGCCCTAGGTGAACCATTGGATAAATACGGTCAAGTGGTTGCCAATGCTTGTGAAGATGGTTTGATTGTTGACTACGTGCGATGGATTCCCTCTTCGAATAGCGTAGGTGAGATAAACTTTTGGATCATGCTCGGGTTGATGGCCCTCGGTGTTGGTGCGGTTCTAGGCATAGAGTATCTCGGAAAAGAAAACCACGGTTAACGATGAAACTCGGCCTCTTGGGAAAAGACATAGGGCATTCGATGAGTCCATCCCTATTCAGCAAAAGACTAGAGCCTTTGAAGGGGAGTTATTCCTTATGCTCATGCAATAGCCTAGAGGATGTTTCTGGCTATCTTAAAAAGGATTATGATGGCTTCAATGTAACAATGCCGTACAAGTCAAGCATTATGGACCTGCTTGATGTCCTTGATCCGGAGGCAGAGACCATTGGGGCTGTAAACACCTTACTACGTTGCCAAGAGGGCTGGAAGGGCTACAATACAGACATCAAGGGTATAGAAGATACCTTATCACCTCACATTACGACTTGGCATACCAAAGCATTGATCTTGGGTACAGGGGGTGCGGCAAGGGCAGCAGCTCACGTTCTTCGAAGTTGGGAGATTTGGCCAACTTTCGTGTCGCGGAGTTTATCGAACGAGGATACGCTGCGATATAGTGATTTAGACCATCATGTTATTCAGGAGTATTTATTGATCATCAATGCGAGTCCTGTGGGACAGTGGCCCGATGTAGAGCAGCGTCCTTTGATTCCTTATGAGTCTATAGGGCAGGAACATTTAGTATTTGATATGGTCTATAACCCTGTGTTGACGTCCTTTTTGAAAGCAGTGGAGCAGCAAGGTGGCAAAACACTTGATGGAATGACTATGCTCGAGCGTCAAGCCGAGGCTTCTTGGAAGCTTTGGCAACAAGATAATTAAGCCATGAAGGCCCTAGGAGGGCTTTTTAAACTTAAGGGTAAACGTATATTTATTAGACCCTGAGTTGTTGTACCCATATGGTATTTGTGAAGTAAGGTCAAGGAACTTATCCTAATAAAAGAGCTCATGAAAGAAGTTTTTAAGTATTTAGTGTACTTCATGTTTGCTGTAAGTTGCCAAGTAAGCTGCAGTCAGCCCAAAGCATCATTTGAAGAGGATGCCACCATTCCTGATGTTGCGATGGAAGAAATCAGCGGAGAGGAAACAACTCTTCGTGATGTGCTCGCTCGTTATAAGGGCCAAACAGTTTTGATTGACTTCTGGGCGAGTTGGTGCGGAGACTGCATAGAGAGTTTTCCATACCTAAAGGACTATAAGGCAAATAACCCCCAAAACGTGGTTTTCCTTTACGTCAATGTAGATCAAGAACGCAGCCGATGGCTTGATGCCATTGAAACGTACAATCTAAAAGGGCATCACCTTTATCTTCCAGAAGGTATGAAAGGCGAGCTTGGGCAATATATTGGCCTAACGTGGATACCGCGGTTTATGGTGATTAACGCCAAAGGTGAAATCGAATTATGGAAGGCTACCCAAGCAGATGATAAAGCCTTATCATCATACTTCGAATAACTTCCGTAAAATCAGTCATTCGGGTCTTCTAGGGATAGCGTATTCGGCGAGTCTAGACTGCTATCATTTGCTTTTTCGATGATCTTTGGATCAATCGTCTTGGTTGTGTCAGCGCCTAGTTTTTTTAACTCTTCTGCGGTCCGTACGAGGTTTCCCTTACCGGTTGTTAAACGCCCCATGACATTCTCGTAATCCTGTTTGGATTTGTCGAGATTCTTTCCAATAGTCACTAAATCTTCCAAGCTTAATGCAAGTTTCTCATAGATACGCCCCGCAAGTCGAGCAATCTCCTTTGCATTGGCGTTTTGATCTTCAATGCGCCACAGATTATTTGCAGTCCGAAGAGCGGAAAGCAAGGTGAGTGGCGTCATTAAAATGACATTTTTGGACAAAGCAAGATCTAACAGCCCATCATCTTCTCGAATGGCCACGCTGTATGCTCCTTCAATTGGGATGAACATAAACACAAAGTCAAGGGTGTCTAAGCTTTCATGTTTTTGATAGCCTTTGTCCCCGAGCGACTTAATGTGATTTTTTAGGGACTGAATATGGCTTTTGAGGTGGACTTCCTTCTCTGAATCATCATCCACGGTATAAAATCGCTCATATGCTGTGAGCGAGACTTTTGAGTCAATAATGATCCGTTTTCCATCAGGTAGTTTGACCACCACATCAGGCCGCATACGACTCCGGTCCTCATTGGTGTAAGAATCTTGGGTTACATATTCCCGACCTTTTTCCAAACCGCTCATCTCAAGGATTCGCTCAAGGACCATTTCACCCCATGCACCTTGCTTTTGTTTATCTCCTTTTAACGCTTCGGTAAGATTTTTAGCATCTTCAAGCATCCGATTGTTTAACTCGGTGATATGCTTTAGTTTTTGGTCAAGCGCTGCATTGGATGTAAGAAAGTTTTCATTGTACTTTTCGACCTGGGATTTAAAGGTGTCCATATCCTTTTTAAAGGGTAGAAGCAAGGTGTCCATTTCATTCTTTTGCCGGGCAACAAAGGTCTTGCTGCTGTGCTCGAAAACTCGATTGGCTAAGTTTTCAAACTTCTCTTGTAAGGCTTGCTCTTGCTTTTGCCGCTCTTCTAGACTTACAGTGTTTTTTTCTTTTAATGCGGCAACTTGTCCTTGTAATTCATACAATTTTTCTTCAATTTGTCGCTTATCGTGCTCTAGAACAGCAGTTTTTTCTTCAGACTGTTTTAGCGAAGTTTTCTGTAGGTTGTTCTCCGTCTGTAATGCTGAAACTTCTTTACCTAACTGATTCGTGGAGGACGCCTTGCCCCAATAAAAGCCGACAAGAATTGCGGGAAGGAGCAAAAAATATGGAATTAGGGATAGAAACTCAGTCATAAATATGAAGGTAAGAGTCTTTGCCACATTCTATTTGTGGTTTGCTCACAGCTTAAGATTTTGGTGGAAAATCTTTAAGGCGCATGGTCTGTGCCTCAATAAAGTTGATTAATTCAACTTTATCCTTTATCCCTTCCATAGTGCTATAAGGAATAGGATCACCAATGGTTACGTCCATTGTCTTATTGCGTTTGTTCTTCAGTTCTCTAAGGAGCATAGACATGCGTAAGTTGACGTGAATCCAGCTTCCAAAATGGAACCAAAACGAATTCTCTCCATGGAAGAACATGGGAACTACAGTGCATTTGGCTTCATGAATACGGTCACAGATAAAGTACCGCCACTTGTATTCCGATAGCGATTCTCGCTTAAAGGGATTACTTCGGGTGGCAACCCCACCTCCAGGAAAAATGATAAGACACTCCCCGTCATTAAGACGTTTGGTAGTTTGATCCTTAGTATTTTGATTAATCTTTTTGCCCTCTTCGGTTTGAGAAAACTCTACCGGCAGCATATGGCCTTTAAGCAGGGGCACTCGGCTGATAATTTCATTGACTAGGATAAAGAAATCATCCCGTTTTCTTGTAACAAGGTGACCAAGCATACCTCCATCTGCTAGGCCAAATGGATGGTTGGCAACAACGATGGTAGGACCACTGGGCGGGATTTTGTCAAGTTGGTCTTCGTCGTAGTTTACTTTGATATCTAAAATATCGAGCCCATGCCCCCAGACATTTTGAGGGGTCGCTTCTATATCATTTAGCTTGCAGTACATACGGTACAAAAAAGGCCTTCCGACAACCCACTCCATAAAACGGATAAACCATTTTTTGAACCAAGGATCTTTTGGGCTTGCATAGCTAAATTCTCTACCCTTGTAGCCCATTCCCTCCGACTTTTTAGTCGCTCGGAGATCGTGAGCTGGGAATCCATTGTCGCCCATTAACCGGGCATTCGAAGTAGGGGTGGCTTTATCCTCCAAGGTAGGATTTCAAAAGTTTGCTTCGTGACGCCGTGCGCAATTTGTTGATTGCCTTATCTTTTATCTGGCGCACTCGTTCTCTTGTCAAATCAAATTCTGCACCGATGTCTTCTAAGGACATTGGATGTTCAACTCCTATACCAAAATACAGTTTAACCACGTCACTTTGACGCTCGGATAGGGTAGATAATGAACGTTCGATTTCTCTACGAAGAGAATCCAAGTATTCCAACTTAGCATCTGTTCGCTCTGTATTATTATCTTCTAAAACATCAAGAAGCGAGTTGTCTTCTCCGTCTACAAAGGGTGCATCTACGGAAACGTGACGCGCAGCTACTCCCATTGTGGTTTCGATTTCTTGAGCATGCAATTCAAGAACTTCTGCTAGTTCTTCTGGTGTTGGCTCGCGTTCGAATTCTTGCTCTAGTTGAGAGAATGCTTTGTTGATTTTATTAAGTGATCCTACCTTATTTAAAGGAAGGCGCACAATTCTTGATTGTTCTGCTAGCGCTTGCAAGATGGATTGACGAATCCACCAAACTGCGTAAGAGATAAACTTGAAACCTCGCGTTTCATCAAAACGCTGGGCGGCTTTGATTAAACCTAAGTTTCCTTCATTGATTAAATCACTCAATGACAGGCCTTGGTTTTGGTATTGTTTTGCCACAGAAACTACGAATCGTAAGTTTGCTTTGGTGAGCCGCTCAAGGGCTATTTGGTCTCCTTGTCGTATGCGCTGTGCGAGATCTACTTCGTCTTCCGGAGTCAGAAGGTCAACCTTTCCGATTTCTTGAAGATATTTTTCGAGTGATTGGCTTTCGCGATTCGTAATCGACTTCGTGATTTTCAGCTGACGCATTCCCATAGAACAGATTCAATTTGTAACCTTAAATACGAAAAAAACAAGAAGATGTTTTCTTTTTCCTGCAATAATGCGCAAATATAGCAAGTATTGACGTCAATCCACGTCATTTTGGGGATATCTTCTACGTAGGATTTTGTTAAATCAAATTAATCTTGTATCTCACGGTTGTAACATACACTCTATGGCACGCACAAAATTTTCATTGGAATACCAAATTCGGAGTTCACCATCCATTTTGTATTCTTTCCTCACTACGCCATCAGGCTTAACGCAATGGTTTTGTGAGTCTTGTGATATTAACGAGGATATATACACTTTTGGTTGGGATGGCTCTACTGAAGATGCGCAGCTTGTTGAGGGCATTGACCCTGAAAAGGTAGTCTACGTGTGGGTTGATGGAGAAGAGGATGAGTACTTTTCTTTTGAAATCACCAAGTCCGAAATTAGTAATGACACGGTTTTATACCTCACTGACTTCACTGAAGATGACGAAGTTGAAGATCAAAAGCAACTTTGGCTCAGTCAGTTTGAGCAACTGACCAAACGCATAGGTGCCTAACAGCATTGGATTGTGTTATGGCTTAATCCACTAGATTCTAGTCTCGTCAAGCGGTACGCTGGACCATTTATCCTATCTCTTTTTGTAGCGGACTTTGTCTTGGTAATGCAAGGCCTTTGGAAGTATGCCAATGAGCTTATTGGCAAAGGATTGCCGTTGTCGGTTTTAGGGGAGTTTATGATGCATTTTGCACTTCAGACACTCCCATTAGCCCTTCCTCTAGCCGTCTTGTTATCAGCTCTTTTAGTCATAGGACGTATGGCTGAGGATCATGAGATAACGGCATCCAAAGCATCGGGTATATCCTATTTGAGGCTTATACGTCCTTTGATCTTTCTCTCGATTTTAGTGGGATTTTCCTCTTTTTTTCTTGCCGACACGTTGATTCCAAAGTCCTTTCAAAAGGTTTACCAGCTGAGGTATGACATTGGTCAAAAGCGACCTGCGCTATCGTTTAATGAGCGGACGTTTAATCAGGCCATTGAGGGTATAACTATATACATTGGAGGTAAAGATCCCGATGGATCTACATTACGTCAGGTAATCGTCTACGATCACACCAAGGATCGGAAAATTCAATATATGATCGTGGCGGACGAAGCCAAAGTCACCACTTCGTCTGATCAGGCGATTTTACAGTTGGAATTCTTTCGGGGAAGTATCTATTCAGAGTATTCCGATTTATATGCTCTAAATACACCGACAGAATATAGTGTTACTGAGTTTGATACGATGATCCGCTCCTTTGATTTAGGTGGATTTACCATGCAGGAGACCGATGAGGAATCATTCAAAACAGAACGTCATAAAGGGGTGCATACCTTAGTGGAATCTCGAAAACTAGTCGAGGAGCAGGTAAGGTCCATAGATAGCCTAGAGCGAAACTTATCGGATGGTAACGTCATTTACATACTACCCAAAAGCCAAAACCATTCACAAGAAGTTACAAAGGAGGACTTCTACAAGAAATTAAATGATTTGTCTCCTGAACAATGGCTTGGTGTAAAAAGTGTTGTGCAAACTAGGCTTGGACAAATTAACTCCAATTACATGCGCAACCTACCTATGTTGGATTACCGCAAACGGCTCTATGCCAATCATTGGAATGATATTCATAGAAAGTATACGATGGCCTCCGCTTGTTTCCTTTTTTTCCTCTTTGGCGGATCACTAGGAGCCATCCTTAAGCGTGGCGGAATTGGGTACGCCCTCATTGTTTCCATCGTGATTTTTGTCATCTATTTAGTCATTTCCTCGATTACAGAAAACATGTCAGAAGAAGGTGTATTGAGTCCACATCTTGCGATGTGGTTGCCCTCAATAATCCTATATCCTATCGGCTTCTATCTCGCCATTCGTGCCTTAAATGATCGTGGAATTTTTACCTCATGAAGATGATTCATTGGCGCGGATTTTGGATTGTTCTTGCCGGTCTGTTAGCCGGCCATGGATTACTCTACATTGATGCCACAGCGATCCTGCGTTGTATTAATGGTATGCATACTCCTTGGTTAGACCAAGTTATGGTGTGGTCTACTCGTCTCGTTCAAGCCCCATTGATCATTTTTCTTTTTGTCTTGATCGGAGTGTTTGTCAATAAAAGAGCTTTTGTATTATCCTTGATAAGTTTTACCGTTGCTGGCCTTTCTGCTCAAGCCTTGAAACGTTTTGTTTTTTCTGACCGGCTTAGGCCCCATGCTGTGCTTGATTATGAAACATGGCACAGAGTGGAGGGATTCGCTCTTGCAGAAAACTTTTCCTTTCCCTCGGGACATAGTGCCGTAGCCTTTGCTATTACGCTCTCTGTAGTTGTATCCGCTTCGTCAAAGCCCGTCAAGGGAATCGCGCTGTGTATTGCCTTTGTGATTGGTTTTTCTCGAATGTACTTGCTAATGCATTTTTATCATGATGTTTTTGCGGGAATGTTATTGGGGCTGCTATCTGCTGGCATAGTATATCGCTTGCTTGATAGGCATTTACGGCATGCTTTATGGGGCACTTCACTGCATCATGGCATTCTCTCTAAATCGCAGAAGAGGCAATAGAATGATTTGGTTAATCCAATCCTTGTAAATTCATTGTATGCTTCACTACTTCGATATTCGAAAGTGGCCTTACGGTTTATGGATTATTCCCATTGGTTTGTTGCTATATCTGCCAATGCTAGGGGGAAGTCATCTTTTTGATTGGGATGAAATCAATTTTGCTGAGATTGCTCGTGAAATGATTGTAACGCGTGATTGGCTGAAGTTACAAATGGCATTTGAGCCTTTTTATGAAAAGCCACCCTTCTTTTTTTGGATGCAAGCGTTATCCATGAAATACTTCGGGATATCATCTTTCGGGGCGCGTCTACCCAATGCGCTAATAGGGGTAGTTACTTTATGGACTTTATACACCATAGGAAAACGGCTTCAAGGGAGCAGTTTTGGCATACTCTGGGCCATGGTCTATGCAGTGAGCATACTTCCTTTTTTATACTTCAAGTCCGCCTTGATCGACCCAACCTTTAACTTATTTATTTTCTTAGCCATTTACTTTTTAGCTCAGATGACAGAGAGCTGGGAGTTTGTGCCAAGCAGTCGACGAAAGAAAAGACGCTTTCGAGCCATGAGGCTGAGTGGTCTGTTTATGGGCTTAGCAATACTGACCAAGGGTCCAGTTGCGCTATTCTTATTCAGTCTTGTGTTTGTCGCTTATTTTATCATCTCTAGGTTCCGCCGAATCGTTCGGCTTAATGAAGCGATTGTGATGCTTGTTTCTATGGGCCTTGTTTTGGGTATGTGGATACTCTTCTATGTTCAACAAGAAGGCTGGGCTTTTTTTGGCGCCTTTCTTCAACGCCATTTTGAGCTAGGTAGCCAGGCCGATGCAGGACACGGTGGGTTTATGGGGTACCATGTATTAGTGCTGTTTGTAGGAACTTTCCCATGTGCTCCTCTCATATTTTCAGCATGGAAAAAACGAGAAGAGTATTCTGCATTAACGCAAAATTTTATGTTGTGGATGCTTATAACACTGTTTACCATCCTTGTGGTTTTTGAAGTGGTTCAGACCAAGATTATGCATTATTCGTCTTTGGCTTACTTCCCAATTACGTATTTGGCGGGTCTTCGTTTATGGATGCTTGCTAAGCACAAGGAAGCTTTGCGCTGGTGGGAAACATCTCTGCTTATTTTCCTATCGGCGCTTTTTGTCTTGGCCATGGTCCTCATCTATTTTGTAGGGAATAGCCCTTCATTATTATGGTCAAACATCACCATTAATGACGTTTTTGCTTTGGATAACCTAAAGGCGTCTGTGGTTTGGCCCCCTTCCATCCTATGGTTGGCAGGTTTATTTTTTATAGGGATGCTGGTATCTCTTTTTATGGCGAACCGCGGTCACGGAAAAAGAGCGGTTATGGGAATTATTTTATCCGTGTCTATTTTGGTTCAATCCATTGTGTATTTAGTTGTGCCGAGGATAGAGGGTTATACTCAACGCGCAGCTATTGAGATCTATAAGGAGTTGGCTGAAGAAGATGTGGTGGTGGTGACCTATGGGTTTAAGACCTATGCAGACCATTTTTACCTTAAGAGAAAATCAGAAGACATAGCCCATTTTGAAGAGATAAATACTGTGTCGGTTAATGGTCGACCGGTCTATGTTGTTACGCGTAGTAACGTCGTAAAAAACAAAGGAGTGCCTCAAGAATGGATTTTTCTATCCAATCGAAATGGCTTTGTACTGTATGAAATTCCAGCGGAGTTTTTGCCCACTCCCTAGGCCTTAAATCAATCGGTAACTATTGCTTATTCGTGTGGTAGTTGAGGAGATTGACTACAGGCTTGCGATTAAAGGTCTTGGGCTTGAGGTTATACTCTTCACACAAGGTTTTAATCTGCTCTTGAAAGAAATAGGCTACACTACCGAGGAAGTGTATTGGCATAGATTCAGCATTATCGAATTTGACAATCTGATTTTCAATAAACTTTCTAAACCCTTTTTCGCTGATTTGTTGAATGTATGGATGCTCGCGGTTGTCGCATACAAACTGCATAAAGCTCGCTACGTAAACGTGGGCTTGGGGGTCTCTGTACAATCGATCGGTAAACTCTTCAACATTTAGGTTGTATCGCTCCGAAAAGGCTTGGTGTAAGTCTTCAGGTAGACGATTGTAGAAAAAATCTCTAATAATTTTCTTGCCAAAATAGGATCCACTTCCTTCACTACCCAGAATAAATCCTAGTGGCGGTCTTGCTAACACTACTTCCTTTCCGTCGTAGGTGCAGGCATGAGAGGATGTGCCGAGAATACAAGCAATAACCGGCTCATCTTTGTACGAGGCATAGGCACTTGCTGTAATATCATCGGCAACTTCTACTGTTTCGGCATTTTTAAAAATGTTACGCATAGCCGTCTCGATAATGCGAGCACGTTGAGGAATTTCATTACCTGGGCCGTAGAAGTACACTTCTTCTATTTGAGAGGCTATGGTCTTGAACTCGCTCATATGACCTAGTATCTTTTCAATCAAAGTCGATGAGTGAAACAGGGGATGAAAGCCCATTGTCTTAAACTCTTTTACCACTCTGCCGTCTCGGGCAACTACTGCCCAATCACACTTCATGGATCCGCTGTCAGCTACTATTATCATGATTTTTGGTTAAAGGATTCGCGAATTAATGAAGGTCGGTGTTAAGCCGTCATGCGTTCCGTCATATCTGCCATGCGTGTGGCATATCCCATTTCATTGTCATACCAACCAAATACGGTGATTAGGTTTTCTGACGCCTTGGTTAAGGTTGCATCAAAAATGCAAGAGTGCGGATTTCCAATAATATCAGTTGATACTAAAGGATCTTCAGAGTATTCTAATACACCGTTGAGATTGCTTGCAGCAGCTTCTTTAAAGAATTGCATGATCTCTTCAACCGATGCGGTTTTCTGCGTTTGGAATGAAATCTGCGTGAAAGAGCCAGTTGGTGTTGGGACTCGTGCAGCAACGCCATCAATTTTACCTTGCATTGAAGGCATAACTAGGCCTATTGCCTTGGCAGCACCCGTTCTTGTCGGAATGATGCTCAAAGCAGCAGCACGTGCACGACGTAAGTCAGCGTGTGGCGCATCGAGGATATTTTGATCTGAGGTGTAGGCATGAACCGTAGTTAAAAAACCACGTTCTACGACTAAATGATCATGAATAACTTTGGTCATTGGAGCACCGCAGTTCGTTGTACAACTAGCATTTGATACAATTGGTTGATCGGTTAATCCACTGTCGTTTACACCAAGCACAAAGGTTGGGATATCTGCTGATTTAGCAGGTGCTGAAAGAAGAACACGCTTAGCTCCGGCGTCAATGTGCTTTTGGGCTAACTCAGTAGTTAAAAAACGTCCTGTTGATTCAACAACGAGATCAATCTTGTGGTTATTCCAAGGCAAGTTACTTGGGTCTCTTTCCGCGGTAATCTCAATGTTGTGTCCATCTACGATGAGTGCATTGCCTTCGACACGCACTTCTCCTGGATACTTCCCTTGAACGGAGTCGTATTTCAGCAAGTGAGCCAATGTATTGATGTCTGTAAGGTCGTTGATGGCCGTTACCTTAAGGTCCTTTCGTTGCATTAAGTTTCTGAATGTCAGACGTCCAATACGTCCAAATCCATTGATAGCTATGTTTTTCATATCGATAATTCTTTTACAAGTTGAAGATAATTTGGGTTAAGATGTTTTTTGCTTTGCACTGCTTCCAAAATAGGGATGTGCTCAATGTTAC
>Ga0163109_10001365_pt1 | contig 19265 bp, 14 predicted proteins | sample CRUFie1St13metaG_FD_108704 | JGI IMG/M metagenome (GOLD analysis project Ga0163109, IMG submission 108704) | Marine microbial communities from the Costa Rica Dome - CRUD Field 142mm St13 metaG | ecosystem: Environmental > Aquatic > Marine > Oceanic > Photic zone | place: Costa Rica: the Eastern... | reverse complement strand
TCGATAGAAGGCAGCGTATTGGAGCAAACCTTACGCGGCAATCCATCGAACCGTGATCATATGTTCTTTGTAATGTTTTCGCTTACGCGCAGATTAGGAAGCTTTTAATTTACCAAACGGTCGTTTGGTTAATGGTTGTTGTTGGTGTATATTCACAATATGCCACGGCAAAAAGTAGATGAGAAAACGATAATAAAGGAAGCCTTGAAGCTCTTTAGACAAAAGAGTTATCATGCAACCTCTATGGCGGATATAGCTATGGCCTGTGGTTTGCTTAAAGGAAGTCTGTATCACTATTTTCAATCCAAGGAAGATCTTATGATCAAAGTGATTGAGAGTGTACATACTTTTTTTGCTGAAACGGTATTTACTATAGCCTACAATCATAGTCTAGATGCCGTCGAAAGGATGGATTTAATCTTTAGGGAGGCAGAGAAGATTTTTGTAGATCAAGAATCTGGAGAAATTCTGGGTAATGTTGGGGTTGAGACCGCTTTAAGTATGCCTGAGTTTCAACCAACTATTCAGGCTTTTTTCTCAGACTATTTCAAGGCGATAAAAGAAGTTTACCGATCGAAATATGATGAGGCCATGGCTAATGAACTTGCTGAGCGCAGTGTTTCTGAGATTCAAGGAGCGCTCACCCTTAGTCGCATTTTCAATGATGAGAAATTTATCAAGAATACTCATCTAAGAACAGTAGCTCGACTCCGTAATAATGCGTAAGCGTGTCAAGATTTTGCAGACAAATCACCTAGGTGATGCAGCTTAAAGCTCTTGGCAAGCTAGTTATCATTTCTTTCACATTTTGTTATGACATTTCATACATACTAGTTTGCCAGGAGCTTCCTTGTTTTTAGGTTTTGTTACTTAGTTGATAAGTCTTTTTTTATTTGGATATTCCTCCATTAGACCTTGATTATTTTCACGGACAAACAGAGGCTATGATGTTGAAAGGAATAGATTGGAATTCACTTCCCCAAAAAGATACACGATCAGGTTTTGGAGCAGCCATGGATGAATTGGGTCTGTCGAACCCAGACGTAGTTGCTCTATGCGCCGATCTAACCGGGTCTCTAAAGCTAAATAACTTTGCTAAAAATTTTCCGGATCGTTTCATTCAGTGTGGTATTGCCGAAGCTAATATGCTTGGTATAGCCGCGGGACTGACCATAGGAGGTAAAATTCCATTCGCGACAACCTTTGCCAATTTTGCTACGGGAAGAGTTTATGATCAGATTCGTCAGTCGGTAGCTTATTCAGGTAAAAACGTGAAAATTTGTGCTTCCCATGCGGGTTTAACCCTTGGAGAAGATGGTGCTACACATCAAATTTTAGAAGATATTGGCTTAATGCAAATGCTGCCTGGTATGACGGTAATAAATACATGTGATTTTAATCAAACCAAGGCGGCAACTCTTGCTGTGGCGGACCATGATGGTCCGGTTTACCTTCGTTTCGGTCGTCCAAAGGTAAGTGTGTTTATGCCAGAAAATCTACCCTTCGAAATAGGTAAAGCGCTCCACTTAAGAGAAGGTTCAGATGTAAGTATTTTTTGCACGGGCCATTTGGTCGAGGAAAGTCTTAAGGCAGCTGATCGCCTAGCAAGTCAAGGGATGTCATGCGATGTTTTAAATATTCATACCATTAAGCCTTTGGATAGAACGGCTATTTTGCAATCTTTAGCGAAGACGGGAAGGGGAGTGGTTGCCGAAGAACATCAAAGGCTAGGTGGCCTGGGAAGTGCAATTGCACAGGTATGCGCTGAAGAATTACCTAGTCCACTGCAATTTGTAGCCGTACAAGATAGTTTTGGTGAAAGTGGCACACCAAGACAACTTATGCAAAAATATGGGCTAACTGAAGATGATGTTGTTGATGCAGTTAAGCGTCTGCAATAAATGTTGCTTTGTTTCCAAGACGGCTTTAAAAAATTAGAAAAGTTTCAATAGATTTTAGCTTCCCAAACTGTGTTTGCTTCAAGGGCTCTGATGATCAACGTGTTTGCAGATAAGCTAATCCATACATCACTTAAGTTATTCGGCTGTCGGAAATACCACTCGTTTAATACATTGCCTTGATTGGCATAATTCGGAAGTCCGTAATAGTCATAGGCCATTTTATATGCTTCAAGCGTCGAAGAGAAGGTGAGATCTACTTGATAAAGTGGCATGTGATCATCTAAATCATAGGAGAGAACCACAGATTTTATGCTTAATGCTTCATTATTTTGTTGAATGTATCGTATGCGAATAAAATCAATTTCATTGATGCGCTCGTATTCATGACTTTCTAATTGGATTTGATCTAAAGAATCAGAAAATTGAAGGTCCAAGGTTATAGCGGGAATCGCTGGGCCCTTTAACATGGGTTGTGCATTTGCGCTTAAAAACCCAATAAAAATTGCTATTAGATATACCTTGCGTATTATTTTATAATGAAGTCTCATACACTATAACCTACCTTGTATGGTACGTTGAATCCATAATGGAAGATTCAGATTCTATGTTAAAAACAACTGATGGAGTTACATTTTTCTTAAGTGATACATAAGTAAATGATTTTCAAATTATTATGAATTTAATTTACGTACTTATATAGATGATACGACTGCGAAATGTGCTATTCTTTTTCTTCAAAAGCACTAATCTCATCTCGGAGCCATTGGGGTATCTCAATCGTGGAACGGCTCTTTGTATCAAACATGATTTGTATTGTTTTCCCGCTGCTGTGGAGTAGGGGCTCATCCTTGCTTCCGCTGCATACGGCATATTCAATAACAAAGCTTTTTGTCCCGAAGGAATGTGTTCGCACAAGAACTCTAGGTTCAGTATGTAGCATAGTAAGTTCTTTGTAAAAAGTGGCCTGAACATCACCTACTAAAAACATATTTTTAGACCAATCCCAGGTTCTACTTGCCTTTAGCATATATTGACTTCGGCCGAATTCAAAGTAGGTAATGAAAATCGCATTGTTTACATGGCCTAATGGATCAAGATCATTCCACCGCATCTGAATGGGCAACTCAAATTGAAAATCCTTAAGATTTGGTTTTGGATTGGTCATGACTGGTAGGGATAGGCGTTTGCTTCAATGGCAACTTTAGCAATATGATTACGCATTGCTGTTGTATTGATCAGGTCAAACTTAGTAAATCTTTTAATCCCTAAATTCATCATTCGAAGCATATCACCTTCTGCAAAGGATGCGATAGCTCTCTTTCCATTATTATGTATGCGCTCCAAGGCGTCTGAGACAAATACTTGCGTCATGGAAATAAAGTCGGTGCTCGCGGCCTCTCCTTCTTTCATTGCTCTTTTTTGCGTCCGTAGAATCATCGATTCCATGGTAAACAGTTCAATGAGCATATCCGCTATATACATCATCACCATCTGTTTAGATTCAAGCTCTTTGCCGTAGTGTTTTGCCGCGGCACCGGCTACCATAAGTAGTGCTTTTTTGGCTTGCTGGGTGGCATGCATTTCTCGTGATAGTACTCCATCTTCAATCCCGCTATTTGATGGCACAGACATCAAATCCTCTTGTACTTTTTTAGCTGGTCCTAATACATCAATATGTCCCTTGAGGGCACGTCGCAGAATGGTGCCTATAGATAGTAAGCGGTTGATTTCGTTGGTCCCTTCAAAAATTCGATTGATACGGGCATCTCGATATGCTCGGGATACTAAGGTTTCCTCAGAGAATCCCATGCCCCCATGGATTTGAACCCCTTCGTCAACCACATAGTCAACGGTTTCAGAACCTAATACCTTGAGAATGGCGGCTTCAATGCTGTATTCTTCGGCTGCATCGATTTTAGCTTGAATAGACGAAACGCCTTTAGCTTCTAAATCATCCATTAGGTCTTTAATTAGACCAGAAGTTCGGTAACATGCAGACTCTAGCGCATAGGTTCGTATGACTTGTTCCGCAATTTTATATCGAATGGCTTCAAAGTTGGCAATAGATTGGCCGAACTGTTTCCGTTCATTGGCATATTTTACAGAGGCAGTAGTGACCACTTTTGAACCTCCAATTCCTATGACACCGAGTTTATATCGCCCAATGTTAAGCACGTTGAAGGCTATTTTATGTCCCTTGCCAATGTCACCGAGTACATTTTCTCTTGGAATAACGACTTCTTCGAAGAACACCTGTCGTGTGGAGGAACCATTGATGCCCATTTTCTTCTCTTCAGCACCCAATCGAACGTTGGCACTATTCGCGGGTACAATAAAACCGGTGAATCCGCTTTGACCCTCTAATCGATCGTCTTCCTGAACTTGAGCAAAAACGGTAAAGACATCCGCAAAGCCACCATTGGTGATCCACATTTTCTGACCAGAGATGACCCAAGACTGACCATCTTCGGAAAGGACTGCTTTGGTTTTAGCACCTAGCGCATCGGATCCGGAACCTGGTTCAGTTAAGCAATAGGCAGCCTTTTTTTCTCCAATGCAGAGCGCGGGAAGCCACTCATTTCGTTGCGCTTCACTCCCGTAATATAAAATCGGAAGCATCCCAATTCCTGTATGGGCGGCATAAGCTACGCCAAAGCTTTGGGTACGGCCCATGATTTCAACAAGGTAGGTTTCGCTATTAAAGTCCAATCCCATCCCTCCATAGGCTTCGGGAATACCTGGTCCTAGTAAGCCGAGTTCTCCCGCTTCCTCTAAAAGGGTGACTACCTTATCAAATTCCTTATGTTCTATCGCATCGAATTGAGGAGCGATTCGTTTCTCGACAAACTCAGACGTTGCGTCAGAAAATGCACGTTGTTCTTCATTGATGTCCTCTGGGCTATAGATTTCTTGGGGCGCTGCCTGCTTGACAATAAATTCTCCGCCTTTGATTAATGTTTTTTTGTGTGTTGCTGTATCCATAATAAATCTAATGTCCTGGTTAGTTAAGGTATTCGTAGATTGAGGCGATTCCTTGTCCGCCGCCAATACAGGCGGAGACCATGCCATATTTCTCCTGTTGACGCCGCATTTCACAGAATAATTTGATGCTTAATATCGCTCCAGTACATCCCAAGGGATGCCCTAAGGCAATCGCTCCGCCATTGACGTTGACCTTGGCGGGGTCGAGGTCAGGTAGATTTTTTAAAACGGCTAAGGATTGTGCTGCAAAGGCCTCATTAAGTTCAACTAATCCTATGTCTTGATAGCTTAGTCCTGCCATTTTTAGTGCCTTGGGAATGGCTTCTACAGGGCCAATACCCATATAACGCGGCGATACTCCGATGGTCGTAGAGGTTACCATGCGTGCAATGGGTTCTAGATTGAGTTCCTTGACCATTTCCTCGCTCATTACCACGACAAAAGCGGCACCGTCTGAGGTTTGTGAGGCATTGCCAGCGGTTACTTGCCCGCCTTGCTTGAAAACGGCTCGAAGTTTTCCTAAAACTTCCATAGAGGTGTCTGCTCTAGGTCCTTCATCACGGCTTACCGTATAGGTCCTAGATCGCTTGGACTCTGAAGTCGAGTCATAGTAAACTTCTTCAATATCCATTGGGGTAATCTCTTCGTCAAAAAGTCCGCTGTTGACTGCTTTTACCGCTTTTTGGTGGGAGTTGAATGAAAACTCATCGGCTTCTTGTCTTGTGACACTATACTTTGATGCAACTTCTTCTGCAGTTAGCCCCATACCAATGTAGTAGTCTGGGTGATCTACGGCGATTTGGTAATTCGGAACTGTCTTAAAGCCCATAGTGGGTACTAGGGACATAGATTCTGCTCCACCGGCAATCAAACAATCCGCCATGCCCGCTTGAATTTTTGCTGTAGCCATGGCAATCGTCTCAACCCCTGATCCACAATATCGGTTAACAGTTACACCACTCACGGTCTCTGGAAGATTGGATCGGATGGAAATCCACCGTGCCATTTGAAGACCTTGCTCGGCTTCGGGAACGGCATTTCCAACTAATATGTCTTCTATTCTGCTTGGATCTAAAGTCGGCAGGTCTTGTAAAAGTTGATTAATCACGTGCGCTCCCAAATCTACCGGAGATGTAAATCGAAATCCTCCTCGCTTGGCTTTCCCGATAGCGGTGCGTTTTCCAGCTACTATATATGCAGTTCTCATAGGTTTTTGTTTAGTATTCTATTCAAGAGGATTAAAAATTAGTTACGAAGGGGTTTGCCAGTTTTTAAAATTGACTCCATGCGTTGCTGTGTCTTCATTTCGCCACAGAGGGAGAGGAAGGCCTCTCGTTCTAAATCGAGAAGGTATTGCTCAGAAACCTTGCTTGGCATGCTGAGATCTCCACCACAGAGTACATAGGCGATTTTTTTGGCAATGTTGATGTCGTGTGGGGTAGCATAGTTGCCTAATTCAAAGCCACTAAGTCCAGACAGTAAAGCCGCCATACCTGACCGACCCATTACTTCTATGTCCTTTCGGATAGGGGGTTGGCTATATCCGTTATTATGTAACTCAAGCACCTTCTTTTTGGCTTCAGCAATAACACGCTTTGCGTTAATCACTACTTCATCCTTTCGCTTGTCTAAGAGACCTAATTCAAAGGCTTCATGGGCTGAGCTCGCCACTTTAGCTGTGGCAATATGGGTAAATGCCTCAACGATTCGTGGAATTTTAGGATCATTTGTATGGTAGTAATCCGATGCACGCAAAGCTAATTCTTTACATCCTCCACCGGCAGGTATAACTCCTGCACCCACTTCTACAAGTCCTATATACGTTTCAGCAGAGGCAAGCGCAGCGTCACTATGCATAGTGATTTCGCATCCACCGCCTAACGTCATTCCGTGAGGTCCTGACACTACAGGAATTGATGAATGACGAACACGCATTGCGGTTTGTTGAAACTGGCGGATAGCAAGATCGAGTTCATCATATTCTTGCTCAACGGCAAGCATGAGGATCATGGCGAGGTTGGCTCCTGCAGAAAAATTACTTGCGTCATTGCCCAATACAAGACCTTTCCATCCTTCGTCCTCTGCCTTGCTGATGGCATGATTAATTCCCTCTAGTACTTCACCCCCAATACTGTTCATTTTGGTCTTAAACTCAAGGTTGAGTACACCATCTCCTAAGTCATAGAGATTTGTACCGCTATTTTTCCAGATAATATTCTCTTTACGATTAGCTAGAGTTATAAAATGTTCCTGACCGGGTAAAGCTTTATACGATGCTGACGGTATATCCCAATACATGCGCTGTCCTGCTTGGTGCTTGTAGAATGAAGTTGCTCCCGATGACAGCATGGAATGCACCCATTGAGGTGCTTCAAAGCCCATAGAAGTCATTTGATCCAGCGCTTCTTGTATTCCGATAGCATCCCACATTTCAAAAGGACCCATTTTCCATCCAAACCCTGTCCGCATACCATCGTCTATGCGATAGAGTTCATCCGATATCTCTGGGATACGATTAGCACAATATTGAAAGACCATGGCATTCACGGCATTGTTAAAGCGCGCAGCCTCATCATTTCCCTTCGATAACACACGAAGCTTGTTTTGTAAGCCACCAGCTGCTTTGGCTTGTGCGACGGAATCAAAGGATCTTTTAGGAGTCTCCTTGTATTCCAACGTTTTGGGATCTAACTCAAGGAATACCCGTTTCCCTTGGTCATTTTTGGATTTTTTGTAAAAGCCTTGACCTGTCTTATCTCCAAGCCATCGGTTCTTTTCCATCGTAAGCACAAAATCGGGTATCTGGAAGGTGCTTCGTCGCTCGTCTTCAGGACAATTGTCATAAACTCCTTTAGCTACTTTAATCAAGGTATCAAGTCCTACAACATCTGCTGTTCTAAACGTCGCTGACTTTGGTTTTCCTGTGAGGGGCCCGGTAATGGTATCAATTTCTCCAATGCTGAGATTAAAGTCATTCATAAGTTGAAAGATGGCCGACATGGAAAAAACGCCTATTCGGTTGGCGATAAAGGCTGGAGTGTCTTTAGCAAGAACGGGTGTTTTCCCAAGGAATAGATCTGCATAGTGCTCAAAAAATTGAATTACCTCTAGATCAGTTGCAGTGTGTGGGATAATCTCAAAAAGATTGAGATATCGAGGTGGATTAAAGAAGTGCGTACCGCAAAAATGTTGTTGGAATTCCTCACTACGTCCTTCTGCCAGCATGGAGATGGGAATCCCTGAGGTATTAGAGGTTATAAGACTCCCTGGTTTACGGAGCTTTTCTACCTTATCAAAAAGTGTTTTTTTAATGTCTAGACGTTCAATAATCACTTCAATCACCCAATCGCAAGAAGCAATTTTATCTAAGTCGTCTTCAAAGTTTCCCGTAGTGATGTTATCAAGAAATTGCTCGTGATAAATAGGGGAGGGTTTTGATTTTACAGCAGCTTTTAGTGCATTGTTGACAATCTGATTTCGCGCCTTTGAATTGTTTTTTTGTTCTTCTGTGAGATCGAAGGGTACAATATCAAGAAGCAGGACGTCCAGGCCGATATGAGCAAAATGACAAGCTATACGAGAGCCCATAACACCAGATCCTAGTACTGCTACTTTTCGAATATGCCGTTGATCTGCCGGTATTACATTGTTTGGGCTTTTCTCATTGGACGACGAATTCATCATGGTTTTTGTTTTGATCGATTACGAAATTTGTACGCCAAGAATATAGATTCGTATATTCTTATCAAACAAACGTTTGGTAAAATACAAAAATTGTTCAATTAGTCAAGGTTTTGTGAGGTTTTAACAGCTCGTCATTTTATTAGACACTTTAGATTTTATGTTTTTTGAACAAACTAAAACGCAAATCATGAAATATTATATCCATTGTTTTAAGAACTACGCGAAGTTCAGTGGTCGCGCTTCCCGCACAGAGTATTGGTACTTCGTTCTATTTAATACATTGATATCCTTGATTCCTACTGTTTTGTTATTCAGAGTGGGGGCCGTTTGGATGAACTTATGGTAGTATCTTATTTATACAGCCTAGTGGCTTTTTTGCCAGGTCTTGCTGTAGGAGTTAGACGTATGCATGATGTTGGAAAGAGCGGATGGTTTATTTTGATCCCTTTATACAACCTTATTCTTGCACTGACTAAAGGTGATGAGGGAACGAATGAGTTTGGATGATTTTTATTGCCATTCAAATATTAAAAAGCCCTCTAAATAGAGGGCTTTTTAATGCAAATAAATCCTTGAGTTTACTTAGCTGCTGTGCTGTTTTCTTGAATATTCAGCCTGACATTAATCATATCAAGCTGTTCCTGAAAAGAAGCATTTACATTTATAATTTGGGCATTTTCCTGTTGTAAATCTTGAATTTCTTCCTGTAAATCTTGGATTAGGCGATGCAATTCTTGCGTTGCTGAGATATTGAGCATGGATAGGGCATCGTAGTCAACACCTCGGAAGTCATCCACTTGCTTACCATAGATAAAGACCTGTCCTTCATAATCGCTGTCTACAGTAAAGCTATTAGCATCGGTGGCTACTACGCTAACATGTAACTCACTGCCATCCTCTTTAAACATCTTGATTTTATCTCCTACAGCTACTTCAGCAGTCACCATAACTTGTCCATTAGCAACCTCTGCTACTTCATAGATATTAGGGATATAGTTTGACGTTGTATTTACTGCCTGAGGGAATACTTCTTCTACCTGTTGAGCTATAACCTTTTTGAAGTCTCTACCTCCTTGACTTATAACATCCTTTAGCGTATAATCAGTGACTTCAATGCTCATTAATGTCTCAAGATCACTAGAAGCATTGGATATACCACTTATATTTTTAAGGCGCGCATCAGATTCTGTTGCTATGAAACCCGAGACTATTAGATCATTCTCACAATAAATACCGACGTTAAAATTATAAGCCCCATACGTACCTGTGCCACCACCACTATTTGCATACCATCCACCCGCTGTAACACCGTAAGAATCGCTTCCAGAAACATGTAGTTTACCTTTTGTTGGGCTAGCTGTTCCAACACCCATTCTACCATTACGGAGCACTACCTCCATATCATTTGTCTGGAGAGCTATTGTTCCATAACCGTAAAGCTTAGGACCATCAAATCCGCCACCGCTTTGATATTTTAAATAGTGGTTACCGTCACCTAAACCTCGTAAACGTATCTCACTGTTATCCAAACCAAGGTTTCCTGTAATACTCATATCATCCTTAAATTCAGCTAAACCACTCTTGTAAACAATCATAGCATCGCTTTTTGCAGATGAAGACGAGCCATTACCAATTACAAATAGTCGGTCTCCTGTATTCCAAGATCCTACTCCTGCGGGAGTGTAGTCAGTATTGTACTGACCTATTGCGAGCTCAGCATAAGATTTTGCAGTTGTATTGTCTCCCATAGCGGTGCTCCTATCTCCAGAGGCTTCTGTACCAGCTCCCATAGCGGTGCTGTAAAATCCAGAGGCAGTTGTGCTACCTCCCATAGCGGTGCTGTAAAATCCAGAGGCAGTTGTGCCATATCCCATAGCGGTGCTCCTATTTCCAGAGGCTTCTGTATTATATCCCATAGCGGTGCTGGCATTTCCAGAGGCAGTTGTGCCTCCCCCCATAGCGGTGCTGGTATTACCAGAGGCACCGTTAGTTGTAGATGTGGTGTTAGAATAACTTAAGTCGATAGCATTATTTCCAATATCTCCATAATTAGAAGCGTCTCGTCCAGAAATACGATAACCCGTATTAGATCCTTCAGTAATTTCCTCTAGTGCTCCTGAACCATCTTGAAGCGACGCTAAGTCGACAGCCTCCGAAAATCCTCCTTCAATTCCGATAGTCAAAGTTGTACCTGAAAGACTCGAACCACTGATATTTTGGTCATCGGTGCCTGAGCTTGCGGTAGACCATGATATATTTCCTGCACCATCTGTTGCTAAAACTTGACCAATTGATCCATCTGTGTTTGGAAGTGTAATTGAATCAGAACCATTACTTAAGGTTAATGCTCCATTAATGATTGTATTTCCATTCTTATAAACAATCATAGCATCGCTTTTTGCAGTTAATGACTGACCATTACCAATTACAAATAGCCTATCTGTCGAATTCCAATTTGTTGAATCTGCTGGAGTGTAGTCAGTATTGTTCAGACCTATTGAGGTCTCCGCATAAGATTTTGCAGTTGTTCCATCTCCCATAGCAGTGCTGAAATCTCCAGAGGCTTCTGTACCACCACCCATAGCGGTGCTACCAATTCCAGAGGCTTCTGTACTACCACCCATAGCGGTGCTGTAACTTCCAGAGGCAGTTGTAAATTGCCCCATTGCGATGCTGCCAGATCCAGAGGCAGTCGTATTATCTCCCATAGCAGTGCTGTAAAATCCAGAGGCTTCTGTGAAATATCCCATAGCGGTGCTCATTACACCAGAGGCTTCTGTCAATGCCCCCATAGCAGTGGAGCCTGTACCAATAGCAGCCGCAGAAATTCCCATAGCGGTGCTGGTACTTCCAGAGGCTGTCGTGTTTGATCCCATAGCGGTGCTGGCATATCCAGAGGCACCATTAGTTGCAGATGGTGAGGCAGAAATACTTAAGTCCACTGCATTAACTCCAATATCTCCATAATTAGCAGCGTCTCGTCCAGAAATACGATACCCAGTATTAGATCCTTCAGTTATTTCTTCGAGTGCTCCTGTACCATCTTGAAGCGACGCTAAGTCGACAGTCTCCGAAGATCCGCCCTCAATTCCGATAGTCAAAGTTGTACCTGAAAGACCCGAACCACTAATATTTTGATCATCAGTGCTTGTACCTGAACCACTGCTAATCGCTGTCCAAGCAGTTCCATCGTAATAGTAGAAACCAGCAGTCCCATCCGTTTGGAATATCATTAAACCTGTTGCAGGTGTAACAATAGCATCACGCTGTACTTCAGTCATTCGAGGGATTAATAAGCCCCCGTCAATAGCTGATATGTCAAGTTTTGCGGAGTTATCAGGAGAAGAAGTTCCTACACCAACATTCTGAGCATTAAGTGCAAAAGGAATTATAAAAGCAAGGAGAAATTTAAGTTTGATTGAATGCATAGTTGTGCTTTTGTACTAACAAAATAAACGGTTTTATTAGGTTATGGTGACAACTTATGAACCAACTGTTAAAGTTTAATTTTTACAAGTACTAACAATTAGCATCAAGCGAAATAAAAATTACGCTTTAGATCGCATTGAATCCAGTGATATCTCTTCCGGTTATTAATTCATGAATTTCATTTGTGCCTTGATAGGTGATAAGAGTCTCGATGTTGATCATGTGTCTCATAACAGGGTATTCACTTGTGATTCCCATACCTCCTAAAATTTGTCTTGATTCCCTTGCAACGTTCTGTGCCATTTTTACATTGTTTCTCTTGGCCATAGATATTTGTTTGTAGTTTGCCTTCCCCTCGTTCATTAGTTTTCCCAATTGGTAGCACATTAACTGAGCCTTCGTAATTTCTGTAACCATGTCGGTTAATTTTTTTTGTATTAACTGATTACTTCCAATAGGTTTTCCAAATTGTATTCTTTCTTTAGAGTACTGTAAGGCTGTTTCATAACATTCAGTGGCGATGCCAACACTGCCCCAAGCAACGGCATATCTTCCAATGTTTAGGCACTCATAAGCATCTTGTATTGATGTGCTATTTTCAAGTATTTGACTTTTATCAACCAAGGAGTCGCTAAAAACTAATTCACCAGTTTTCGAAGAACGGAAAGACCACTTATCTTTTAAGGTTGTCGTTGTAAAGTTGGTTATTTTATCCGTTTCGATAATGATTCCTTTCACCACTTTGTTTTCATCCTTTATCCAAACTAATGCGATGTTAGCAGTTTCTGCATTTCCAATCCACATTTTACTTCCATTAATAATGATTTTATCCCCTTGTTCTTTATAGTAACTATGCATTGAAGAGGGGTTCGAACCAAAATCGGGTTCTGTGAGTCCGAAAGCCCCAAGCAACTCTCCAGTCGATAACTTTGGTAAGTATTTTTCGCGTTGTTTTTCTGATCCGAACTTATATATGGCATACATTACAAGGGATGTTTGAATGGAACTTATAACCCGAATTGAACTATCCCCCCTTTCAAGTTCTTGCATCATCAGGCCGAACGAAATATAATCAGCATTGACGCCACCGTATTTTTCGGGGAAAATTAGTCCAAAACCACCGATGCTTGCGAGTTCTTTAATGAGGTGAGAGGGAGTTTCAGCCTTTTGAAAGTATTTTTCAATGTTGGGCTTTACGTGTTTTACAACCCAATCTCTTGTAGCATCTCGAATAAGAATTTGTTCTTCAGTAAAGCAACTTTTAATATTGTAATAATCAGTGTTAGCATTCATTTATGTATCTCTTGTATATTTTATAACTACTTAATTAAAGTATCCTTGTTGCTGTTATTCAACAAAAGACCTTTAAAGTCCTTTATCTCACGAGTAGATTCTATCATTGTCTTCAATTCAGTGTTAATCGTTTTGAGTTTTTCCGACTGAATCCTTAGTTTTTTGCGTTCATTTCGGATAAGAATATTTATTTTCCCATTGTTACTTTTGTTCGAGTGGGTCAATAGAAATTTACTCTTTATAAACATGGTTGGAAATTTGTTTCAAGATGTCAAAGGGTTGTAAAATATTTTATAAATAATATTATATGTCATTATTATGACATCGCACAAAGACCTTGATATACTTCTATTATATGCTTTATTTTTTTCGAACATTCGGATTACAAAAAGACATAAAATAACTCTGCTATATTTCTTGAGAAATTTATCAATATCCTAAAAAATTTTATATGACTAATAGAGAAAGAATCCCTGTGGTAATACTTAATGGATTTTTGGGTTCTGGCAAAACGACGCTCTTTAGAAACTTAATTAACCAGTCCAAAGCAAAGGATATCTCACTCTCTGCTATAGTAAATGATATGAGTGAACTTGATGTAGATGGTGAAATACTTGGCCTTTCAAATGTTGTGGAAAATGACAGCGATATTCTTGAGTCTATTTCTTCATGTGTTCTTAGTAGCGAAAAAGGAATTACCCAGCTGAATGAATCGATTCACAGGCTACGTATTAATCAATCTCCTGACATCATAGTAATTGAGACTTCGGGTAGTTGTCACCCTATGCCACTCATCGAATATTTTAAAAGCCAGCTTGAATTTAAATTAATCGGTGTTTTAGTTCTAGTTGATAGTCTTATGTTGTCTCACGATTTCAATTATGGACAAATGCTCATTCCTCTTTTCAAAAAGAATCTATCTGAAAATAAAAGAGATACTATAAATCTTATGGTAGAGCAAATTATGTTTTGTAGCCACCTATTTCTAACTAAAAGTGATCGAATCAAGAAAAGTCGCTTATCTGACATTGCTACTCATATACAATCGATTAATCCAAAGGCTTCTGTGCACAACGTTCTTTTTGGTCGTCTTGATATTCAATCATTATTTGAACTCAGTGAGTATAACTACAGCAATGTCGCTCAGCTTATTAATGAGTTAAGACCTGTCTTAAAATTGGAGCAGGTAACAGATAAGCCCTTTGGTTTGGGTACAAAAGTGATAAAAGATGATCGACCATTTCATCCCGAAAGACTATGGGATGTCTGTCACAATTATCTCGGAAAACAAATTTATCGTAGTAAGGGCTTTTTCTGGATGGCTAGCCGCAGAAAATATTCATTGTTGTGGAATCAGGCCGCAGGTGGAATTAGTCTTGAACTAATTGGAACTTGGAAGGCTGCTGTAGTAGAGGACAAAAACAATGGTCTATTAGATCAAGAAATTGCGCTTCTTAAAGAGCAGTTGCTTGAAGAGAAAGGCAGATTTGGTGATAGGCATTGCGATTTAACTGTAATAGGAGACTTAAGTCATGTAGATATATTCGCAGATAAGTTAAAATCGTGTTTTTTAACCAATGATGAGATTGATCTTTGGAATAATGGTTATGAATTCAGAGATCCATGGCCGCAAAAGATTGTGACCTTAAAAAAAGAATAATAATTTTTTGTGTAGTCATCATTCAACCTCTAGCCTTTAGAGCCTTAAAAATTTTGCTTTTTTTCTTGTATACATCTGTTGATTTCCTTTTGTGTTACATGTCCTTTCAAGTAGTAGATTAACAATCTATTCTAATCAAGCTAACGTCTAATGGAAAATACTCAATTGCAATCACTAGCTACTCAGACCCGCCGAGACATACTTCGTATGGTGCATGCCGTGAATTCAGGTCACCCAGGTGGGTCTATGGGCTGTACTGATTTTTTTGTTTTACTCTACCATGAAATTCTTCAGCTAAATGAGGGGTTTTCGATGGATGGTGTGAATGAAGATGTGTTCTTTTTGTCTAATGGTCACATAAGTCCTGTGTGGTACAGCACACTTGCTCGCCGAGGGTTCTTTCCTCTCGATGAACTAAGAACTTTCCGAAAAATTGATACAAGACTACAAGGGCATCCTACAACCCATGAGGGGCTACCAGGAATTAGAGTGGCGTCAGGTTCTCTCGGGCAAGGCTTGTCTGTGGGAATAGGTGCTGCGTTAACTAAAAAGTTAAATGGAGATGAGAATTTAGTCTACACCTTACATGGAGATGGCGAATTGCAGGAAGGACAAATTTGGGAGGCAGTAATGTTTGCGGCGCACCATAAGGTGGACAATCTTGTTGCTACAGTAGACTATAACGGTCAACAAATTGATGGAGGCCTAGAGGATGTAATGAGTTTAGGTGATTTAGCTGGGAAGTGGAAGGCTTTTGGGTGGCTTGTTCTCGAAATGAATGGTCATGATTTTGATGATATGCGATCGACTTTTGCCGAAGCCAAGATGCTCACAGGACAAGGGAAACCTATTGTTATCTTGATGACCACGAATATGGGACATGGAGTTGACTTTATGTCGGGTACCCATGAATGGCATGGAAAGGCACCAAATGACGACCAATTAGAAGTGGCTCTAGGTCAACTTGAAGAGACATTAGGGGATTACTAGGGGAGAGGGTAGTTTTGCTCATCTGCTTGAGCGAAAGATTTGATTTATTCTTACTAGGGAGGAATCCACCCCCACCCATCCTCCCATCAATCTACCATTTCTTTTACACCATGGCTTGAGAAAATGAGTATCCTGCTCTTCCCATAAATCAGCTAATATTAAATTCCCCCAACGCACTCATTTTCAGAGAACTATTCTTCATTTTGTATATTTAATCTATGTTGGATCAAAGTCCTTATTCTCCAAAGAACAAGGTGCGCGTAGTTACTGCTGCATCTCTCTTTGACGGGCATGACGCAGCCATTAATATTATGCGTCGCATTATTCAATCAACAGGTTGCGAAGTCATTCATCTAGGTCATGATCGAAGCGTAGAAGAAGTGGTCAATGCTGCGATCAATGAAGATGCTCAGGCCATTGCTATGACATCCTATCAGGGTGGTCACAATGAGTATTTCCGTTACATGTATGATTTATTAAAAGAGAAAGGCGCCGAGCACATCAAGATTTTTGGAGGCGGGGGAGGAGTAATTCTTCCTGAGGAGATAAAGGATTTGATGGAGTATGGCATCACTCGAATTTATTCTCCTGATGATGGTCGTGCAATGGGCTTGCAAGGTATGATTAACGACTTGGTATCTTCAGCTGACTTTCCAACAGGTGAACATATCACTGATGAAATGTGGTCGGTGAGTAAGAATGACCCATCGTCCTTGGCACAGGTGCTTAGTGCAGTAGAAAATTTTAATGATAAGTATGCTGTCCAAATTGAGGGCCTAGAGCAGGCCGCGGCCAAACTTGATACACCAGTTCTAGGTATAACGGGAACAGGAGGGGCAGGTAAAAGCTCTCTAGTCGACGAATTTGTTCGTCGTTTTCTACTAGACCAAGAGGATAAACACATCGCCATTGTTTCTGTTGATCCATCCAAGCGCAAAACAGGTGGCGCCTTACTTGGAGACCGGATTCGGATGAATGCGATCAATCACCCGCGAGTATTTATGCGCTCTCTAGCAACTCGCCAGGCAAATCTTGCCCTATCAAAGCACATCAATCAGATTGTTCAAGTACTTAAGGTTGCAGGGTATGACCTCATCTTACTCGAAACTTCGGGGATAGGTCAAAGCGATACAGAAATAGCTGACCATAGTGATGTCTCGATGTATGTAATGACGCCAGAATATGGCGCAGCGACTCAGCTTGAGAAAATTGATATGTTGGACTTTGCCGATGTCGTAGCGCTCAATAAGTTTGACAAGCGTGGAGCACTGGATGCCCTTCGAGATGTTAAAAAGCAAGTTCAACGCAATCGAGGTTTGTGGCATGATGATGTGGATTCTATGCCCGTACATGGTACGATAGCCTCGCAGTTTAATGATCCTGGTACCAATGCGCTCTATCTCGCCGTAATGCAACGGGTGTCCCAACTTGAGGGATGCGCATCACTAAAACCCTCTTCGCATTGGAATACTGATTTATCAGAGAAGATTCACATCATTCCACCCAAACGAGTTCGATACTTATCAGAAATAACGGAAAACAACGCACGTTACGAAGAGCGAGTCAACCAACAGGTAGCGCTTGCCTCTAAACTTGGTCAATGGACAGCCTTGCGCAGTGATCTAACAGAGACTGCTATGTTGGAAGAGGCGAATGCGCGTGTTGAGGCGCTGAAAAAAGATTTAGATGATCATCTTCTTGATGATATTCATGCATGGGATACCATGATCAATGAGTATACAGCCTCTGAATACAATTTTCAAGTTCGGGATAAGACGATTTCAATTAAGACGCATACTACTTCTCTGTCTCATCAGGAGATTCCAAAGATTGCCTTACCAAAGTTTACAGATTGGGGTGATCGCCTTCGTTGGCTAATGCGTGAAAATGTTCCAGGCAAATTCCCTTACACTGCAGGAATCTATCCCTTTAAGCGTCAAGGTGAAGACCCTACGAGGATGTTTGCTGGAGAAGGAGGCCCGGAGCGCACCAACCGAAGATTTCACTATCTAAGTGCGGATATGCCAGCTAAGCGTTTATCAACGGCATTTGATTCGGTAACGTTATATGGAAGAGACCCCGGGCTGCGCCCTGACATCTATGGGAAAATTGGTAATGCAGGAGTAAGCGTCTGTTGTTTGGATGACGCAAAACGCCTTTATTCAGGTTTTGATCTCTGCGATCCTTCGACCTCGGTTTCCATGACAATTAATGGGCCTGCACCAATGGTCCTCGCCTTCTTCCTTAATGCTGCTATTGACCAACAATGTGAGCTGTATATCAAGGAACACGGTTTGGAAGATAAAGTTGAGACGCTTAGGAAAGAGCGTTTTGGGGGTAATCCACCCGTCTATCAAGGGGAGATTCCTCATGGGCACAATGGTTTGGGTACTCTCCTTTTAGGGGTTACAGGAGATGAAATTCTTGATGCTAAGGTATACGCCGAGATTAAGGCAAAAACACTCCAAAGCGTTCGAGGAACAGTACAAGCTGATATTTTAAAAGAGGATCAGGCGCAAAACACCTGCATCTTTTCTACGGAGTTCGCTTTACGTCTAATGGGGGATGTTCAAGAATATTTCATTGATCTAAGGGTGCGCAATTTTTATTCCGTATCCATTTCTGGTTATCACATTGCTGAGGCAGGTGCAAATCCAATCACACAATTGGCCTTTACACTCGCTAATGGATTTACCTATGTGGAGTATTATCTAAGCCGAGGCATGGATATCAATGCCTTTGGCCCCAATTTAAGTTTTTTCTTTTCCAATGGTATTGATCCTGAGTATGCCGTAATTGGTCGTGTTGCAAGACGAATCTGGGCTAAAGCTATGCGTGATATTTATGGCGCGGGGCCTCGAGCTCAAATGCTGAAGTATCATATCCAGACGAGTGGTCGAAGTTTACATGCTCAGGAGATTGACTTTAATGATATTCGAACGACATTACAAGCCTTATATGCGATTTATGATAACTGCAACTCACTGCATACCAATGCTTATGATGAGGCAATCACTACGCCCACTGAGGATTCAGTACGTCGTGCGGTAGCCATTCAAATGATCATCAACCGTGAGTTAGGGCTTGCAAAAAACGAGAATCCATTACAGGGATCATTTATTATCGAGACACTAACTGATCTTGTGGAAGAAGCGGTTATGGCAGAGTTTGATCGTATCACGGAGCGTGGCGGCGTTCTAGGTGCCATGGAAACCATGTATTAACGTGGTAAGATTCAAGAAGAGTCCTTACATTATGAAACTCTAAAGCATACAGGAGAGCATCCGATTATTGGTGTAAATACCTTCCTTTCCTCTAAAGGCTCT
>Ga0163109_10001364_pt1 | contig 19278 bp, 20 predicted proteins | sample CRUFie1St13metaG_FD_108704 | JGI IMG/M metagenome (GOLD analysis project Ga0163109, IMG submission 108704) | Marine microbial communities from the Costa Rica Dome - CRUD Field 142mm St13 metaG | ecosystem: Environmental > Aquatic > Marine > Oceanic > Photic zone | place: Costa Rica: the Eastern... | reverse complement strand
CGGCGTTGCGCCGACTACTGTTTATCGTACGCTTGACTTTTTGCAAGAGCGGGGCCTTGTTCACAAGATTGAATCCCTGAACGCCTACGTGGGATGTAGCCAACCAAATACAGAACACAGCGGTCACTTCCTTATCTGCGAAAACTGCAGTGAAACCAAAGAAATAGAGAATTCGAAAATCAGCGCATGGCTGGAGAGGGTCGCGCAGGATGAGGAATTCACAATCAAAACTGAAACTGTCGAGCTCCTTGGCTTGTGTATTCGCTGCCAGCCTGCATAAAGGTCAGCTATCACACAATAATCGATGAGTGTTGAACGAGTTCTTGCTAAACAGTTCGGAAGCGAGGCAGTCTGAGTCCCACAACTTGCCATAACACTTAGTTACAATTCGCTATACTTTGGGACAGAAGGGTATTCCAGCATTGCGATTCAAGATAGATTCTCAACAAATAACACCCTGAGTCCTGGGAGGAAACATGACTTTATTTAACCGCCTCTTTGTTATTTGTCTTTCTGCTTGCTTACTTTATGCGTGTGGTGGAGAGTCTACCGAAGCATCAAAAGATGGTGCTGAAATAGTAAACGGCGGCAGTATCGAGCGTGTTGACCCGGCGTTTGATGCCCTTGTGCCTCAGGGAGCCAAGATTGAGAAACTCGTCGGGGGGTTCGTCTTTACCGAGGGGCCTGTATGGGATCGGCGTGGCAATCGGCTCTACTTTAGCGATCTGCGCAGTAACGCGATTCACACTTGGAGTGACGAAGAGGGATTGGACACATTCCTCAAGCCGGTGTTTGAAGGAGAAGCAGCACATGAATCTGTAGGGTCGAATGGCCTGACAATCGATCAGCAGGGACGCTTACTATTGATGGAACATGGCAATCGCCTAGTTTCTCGTCTTGAAACTAACGGCAGTAGGACCATTCTGGCTCACAGTTATGGTTTTAACCGTCTAAATAGTCCAAATGATTCGGTATGGCATTCAAGTGGCTGGCTGTATTTTACAGATCCTTCTTATGGCCTGCCCGAGCTGGAATCAGATCCGCTACGAGAACTTGATTTCAACGGTATTTATAAGTTGCACCCCGCGACTGGTGAGCTTGAGCTTTTAGAGAGAAATCAATCCCGCCCGAATGGTATAGCGCTATCTTTGGATGAACGTACTCTGTATGTGGCAAATTCCGATGGTAGTGACAAAGTTTGGTATGCCTACGATGTTAATGATGCAGGTGGGCTTTCGAATCAGAGAGTTTTCTTTGATGTTAATGATCAGGAGGCCGCTGGTGCAGCAGACGGTATGAAGATAGATGTTAATGGTAATATCTTTGCCACCGGGCCTGGCGGTGTATGGGTGTTCGATAGAGAAGGGAACCATCTTGGAAATATCAACCCTCCAGAACTGCCGGCCAATATCGCCTGGGGTGGTGACGGTTCAGATTTGTACATGACTGCGCGGACTGGCTTGTATCGAATTAGCCTGATTACTCAAGGGGCCATACTTTAATTAAACGATTTTCAAAAGAGCACACTGAAAATTAGCAATTCGCTGTTGTATGGGAAGAAAGATGGACGTTTCGGACAGAGATTTCTTTAGGGAGCTGGAAAATTCTGAGCCGGGCGATCGGGTCCCATTCAGAGAATTAGTTGAACGGCTCACATTTAACGATGCGGGATTGGTTCCAGTCATTGCTCAGGATGCTGAAACCGGGAGGGTGCTGATGCTCGCGTGGATGAATCGAGTCGCGCTGGAGCAAACAATCAGTACCCGTTTTATGACCTATTGGTCACGCAGTAGGCAGAAACTATGGCTCAAAGGAGAAACGAGCGGTCACTACCAATCAGTTCAGTCGATCAGCTTCGATTGTGATGGGGACGCTGTATTGTGTAAGGTCAGACAAAAGGGAGGTGCTTGCCATACTGGGCGGAAGGACTGCTTCTATTTTGATCTTGATATGGATGGAGAGGCAGTGACTATTACTTCCAAAAGCGCATGACATTAGTCAGGCAAGATTGCTTAATCCAATTAAAGGGCGCAACCTTGCCTGCTTGTTGCGTGACGGCTCTGTTAAAAATGCATCTGGACACCCGCTCCAATTGTTCTGCCTAGTTGCGGGACAACGTCTTTGGTAGAAAGTGAAAACGTTATGTTATAACATTACAACAAGCAATCATAACTTGAGCGTTGCTGCCGATCGATCGGCGTTTGATCAAGCTTGGGCACACCCCAATTCATATGGTTTCAGGCAAAGGCGGATGAAAAACTCACAACCAACACTGGACACAGCAGCGATAGGCCTGTCTCTGGTGTGCCTTGCACATTGCGTGCTTTCCTTGATGCCATTAATGATCTTGCCAACACTGGGCGCAACATTACTTGAAGATGAGAGGTTTCACTACGGAATCCTATTTTTGGTCTTGCCTACTAGTCTGCTGGCGCTCGTAGCCGGGTTCCGCAAGCATGGCCAATATTACGTACCGATCATTGGAGCTAGTGGCCTCTGCATACTGTTCCTAGTCGTGATTCTTGGTGAAGAATACACGGGCGAAATCGGTGAGATTGCGATAACCGTCGCGGGAAGCTTGATTATTGCCTACGCTCACGCTCGCAATTTTGTGCTGGTTCACAGCGGAGATTTTAGACCCACTGATGATTCAGATTGAGTGATGGCAAATACTGAAGGTAAGGACTCAGTCACTCAGATTCCAACCAACATCATCACAGGTTTTCTTGGAGTGGGGAAAACTACGGTGATTCAAAAGTTGCTTTCTCAAAACCAATAGAAGAGCGGTGGGCTGTATTGGCTAACGAGGGTGGTGTAGTTGGCATTGATTCGAATTTATTCTCCAGTGCGAACGAAAACAAGAGTGGCGTGACCATTAGTCAGGTTCCTGGTGGCTGTATGTGCTGTACTAATGGCTTACCGATGCAGATGGCTTTAAACCTGTTGCTTTAGGAGTCTAAACCACACCGTCTTTTGATTGAACCGGCAGGGCTGGGCCACCCAATGGAAGTGCTCGCTATTCTGTCTGGTGAACACTATCGCGAAGTGCTAAACCTCCAGGCCACACTCTCCCTGGTGGATGCCAAAACAATCAACGATTCCAGATATACGTCTAACGACACCTTCAACCAGCAAATCGAAATAGCTGAAGTTGTCATCGCAAATAAAGCCGATCTGTATCATCCCGATGATTTTCTTCTACTTGTCGGGTATATAGATGAAAACTTCGGACTTGATCAAATACAAATTCATCAGGTCAGACATGGAGCAGTAGAGCTGGAATGGCTTGCGCGATCTGCGAGTAAAAAGAACCGAAATGCATATTGCGGAGTTGCAACCCTTAATAATTCGTCCGCTTCACCACCGACGCTTGACACGCCGAGAGAAGGATTTGTAAGCGGTCATAATACGGGAGATGGCTTCTTTAGTCGCGGCTGGATATTTAATCCAGGCTGGCAATTCGATCGAGTCAAGCTGGTTTCACTTTTTCAGGCGTTAGACTTAGAACGATTGAAAGGTATTTTCATCACTTCCGAGGGGTTTTTCGGATACAAAAAAGCTGATGATGTGGTTACGCAGCTCCGGTTTAATTTCATGCCTGACAGTCGTGTTGAGGTTATAACCAAGCAACCTGATATACTTGCAGGCTGAGAAAAACTATTGCTCGATTGTCGGATTGGTAGCAAGGAACCGGGCTAGCTGTCACTCACTTCCTCGGTTGGAATCAATGAGTCTGTTGGTACAAAGTCACCGGTAAAGCTAACAAGTTCATCATCGATGAAGAAGACGGAAATGCGTTCCTGTCCCCGGACGCCTCCTCCCGGCTGAAAGCTATAGATGTAATCCCAGCGATCCTGATGGTAAGGGTCACGGACCAGGGGTGTGCCCATCACAAAAATAACCTGACGCTTAGTCATTCCCGGGCGGAGTTGATCGACCATTTCCTGAGTGATGATGTTGCCCTGCGCGATTCCGATTTTATAGACCCCAGGAAAATCCATGGAACCCACATTGTTGCAGGCAACTAGCGAGGTCGCGCAAAGAAACAGCAGTGGTTTAAGAATCCAATATTGCGAATGACGGCCAGACTCAAGGTTTTTGGTGATGTTCATCGGTTTGAAGTCGATCAGTTTATGGAGCGCTGTGCTTTCCACCTCTGAGATGAGCGGGCATAATAACGTGATTGCTGGCAGTGTCAAATTCACCGTTCTCTGGTTCGGCAAAAATGTAGGTTAAAAAAATCAACAATAAAAACAGTCAGTTGGTCCCAACGCTGACATCTATAATGCAAAGCGAGGGTTAAAATGGGCTCTGAAAACCAAGAACTTCGCGCGGTCGGTCTCAAAGTCACCTTGCCACGGGTGAAAATTCTCCAGATTCTCGAAAAGTCTGAAACCAAGCATCTGAGCGCTGAGGATGTGTATAAGGCATTGATCGAAGCCGATGAAGATGTTGGGCTGGCTACCGTCTACCGCGTGCTTACCCAGTTCGAATCAGCAGGTCTGGTGTCAAGGCATCAATTTGAGGGAGGTCATTCGGTTTTTGAGTTGATGCCTGATGATCACCATGACCATATGGTCGATGTAGATTCCAATGAAGTGATTGAGTTCGTCGACGAGGAGATCGAGGCGCGACAACATGCGATCGCTGCCGAGCGCGGCTACGAAATTATCGATCACTCACTGGTGCTATACGTTCGTAAAAAGGACTAAACAAGCTCGAGTCGCGGTTGGTACCTGGCGCGTTTCCCAATCGTCTCATCGATCACCACATTGCTGCCCGGCCTTCGGTTAAACCCTATGCGCTCTTCGTGAGACAGGTACTGCAGGTTGCTGGAGACAGCATGATCGCCTGCCTTGCTGGCCTGTGTGTGTCGATGACCTTCAGCCGCGACTTTTGAACAGTTGAGTACGAAACACTTGTACATTGTCCGACGGTGTTCTGAGGGACTTTAGGCAGTTGCAATCTCACAGTCCAATCGGGGTCCCCCTCTGCGGCTTACGTTTCGTTCGAGTTTTAAGAGATAAGGACTTCGGCTTGCCCAAAGTCTAGTTGAGATTGGCGACCAATTGCTGAGCATGGGCCAGAGATTCGTCGCTGAGTTCCTCTCCCGCCAACATTCTGGCAATCTCCTTGACGATCTGGACACCTCTTAGCGCTCGCACGGACGTCACGGTTGAATCTGATTGAGCGCTTTTACTGACATAGAAGTGGTGGTGTCCTTGTCCGGCAACCTGAGCCTGATGGGTCACACAGAGGATCTGCGTGTTTTGTCCCAGCTGACGCAGCATTTCTCCGACCACTTTCGCCACGCCACCGCCGATGCCAACATCAACCTCATCGAAAACCAGACTAGGTGTCTCTGAGGTCTGTGCGGTGATTACCTGAATCGCTAGACTGATTCTTGACAGCTCACCGCCTGAGGCAACTTTGATAAGGGGGTTGGCTGCTTGCCCCGGGTTCGTGCTAACAAGAAACTCCACGGTCTCAAGGCCTTGCTGCGAGGGAGCATCACCTGTACTTGCGGTCAGTGTGACGCTCAACTCGGCGTGAGGCATGCCGAGATGCTTCAATTCGCTGTTGACAGCGCTATCCAGTTTTTTGGCAGCGCGGCGCCGCTGCTTGGATATTTCAGTCGCCAGCCTATGATATTGCTTGCGCAACAGACTGTCGTTGTCCTGTAGCTGCTCCAACTCGGCGTCGGAGTTCTCGAATCTGGACAACCGATCCCTCAGATCCATTATCAACTGGCCCAGTTCGATGGCCGGCACCTTGTGCTTGCGGGCTAAATCGTGCAGAGCGCCCAGTCTCCGATTCACGGTATCGAGGCGTTCTGGATCAGCCTGAAAGCCTTCGCCAAACCTGCGCAGTTCATTGACGGCTTCGCTGAGCTGAATTTCAGCCTCCTCCATTAACGCAATTGCCGGCCCCAGCGCGTCAGTATTCGCCTTGAGGCTGCGCAGGCGCTGTGTAATCTGTGAAATTTGATTGGCCAGCGAAAGCTCTTCACCCTCACACTCTTCAAGTGCCCCCTGCACAACATTAAGCGTGTCATCCGCATGGCTCAGCGCCTTGAATTCTGCGTCCAACTGCTCAACTTCGTGATCCTGCAGGTCTAGTTCCTCTATTTCCGATAACTGGTAGGCAAGCAGTTGCGCCTCTGCGGATGATTCACTAGTCTGATCTTTGAGAGCAGTCAACTTCTGATGATTGGTCTGCCACTGTTTCCAGGTGGATAGCAGGTTATTGCGAAGTTTCTGATCCACGCCGAAGTCATCCAGCAGGCGCTGATGGGTGGCCCGCTGCAGCAGGGAATGATGTTCATGCTGGCTGTGGATATCCATCAGCATGTCACCCAAATTTTTCAGATTGATCAGGGTTACCGGTGATCCGTTGATATAGCCGCGGGAGCGCCCGTCGTGATTGACGACCCTGCGCAGCATGCACTGATGGGGGTCCGACTCCAGTATCAGATCGTGGTTGGCGAGCCAGGATTGCGCGGACTTGATGCCGCTGATCGAGAATTCAGCCACGATATCAGCACGGCTCGCGCCGGGCCGCACGATGGTCTTATCGGCCCGATCCCCGAGAGTGAATCCCAGAGCGCCCAGAATAATCGATTTGCCTGCACCCGTTTCGCCAGTGATGACGCTCATGCCGGGCTGGAATTCGATTTCCAGCGACTCGACGGTGGCGTAATTTTTAATACTGAGATGGGACAACATGAAGCGAAGTATAGGGCATGACCCTATGGGGTTTCACTAATTCCTGTGTTTCCGGTTCCTACCGTGCACCTGTCTGATTCTCTCCTGAAGATGCTTGAATCCCACTATTGCGACCCCATATAAGACAGGCGTTGGAACGGCCAAGACAGCCGGCCCTGTTGATTCGGGCTGCGTTACATAAGCAATTGTTTTAGCAAATAGTATTGAAAGATTGAGGTAGTGACAGGCATGAATAACGAGCCGCATCAGGAGCCTGGCGAGGAGATTCCACCCGCAGTTGAGGAGCAGCAGGAACAGGCCGAGCAGCCGCATGATTCGCAGTTGCCTACCAGTGATGAGCTGACGGTGGCTCTGGCGCAGCTTGAAGAGGCTGAAAGTGTGGCCGGACAGGCGCGGGACGATCTGCTTCGGGTGCAGGCGGAAATGCAGAATCTCCGCCGCAGAACCGAGCAGGACGTGGAAAGAGCGCACAAGTTTGGTCTGGAAAAATTCAGTATCGAACTGCTGACCGTAATGGATAACCTCGAGCGCGCTCTGAGCGCCGCTGCAGACCACGACGATGAGACGGTCAAGGCGATCCACGAGGGCGTTGACCTTACGATTAAGAGTTTTTCCGACTGCTTCGGCAAATTCAACATCGAGGCGGTGGACCCGTTGGGTGAGCCCTTTGACCCCGCCATGCACCAGGCGATGACGATTCAGGAGAACCCTGACGTCGAGCCCAATACGGTGATTGCCGTGATGCAGAAAGGCTACACCCTGCATGGCCGTGTCATAAGGCCTGCCATGGTGGTGGTCAGTAAGGAAGCAGGTGCCCCGGCGGGCTAGAAGGGGGCAAAAAGCAGCCTGTGCGACAAGTCGCAAGGATCAGGTCCGCAATATCCCGGCCCTGATGCAGAGTAAAAGTAATTGAGGATATTTTGCCAGACCACCTTGATTTTGCTGGACTAGGCCAAATATTTAGAGCTCATGGAAAAACCGGCAAACCCTTGGCTGGCGAGCACGGATAACTGGAGATCGTAACAATGGGCAAGATAATCGGTATCGATTTGGGGACCACCAATTCCTGCGTCGCAGTGTTGGATGGTGGAGAGCCCAAGGTCATTGAAAATGCAGAGGGTGATCGAACAACGCCTTCTATCATCGCCTATACCAATGAGGGTGAGACCTTGGTGGGCCAGCCTGCGAAACGTCAGGCCGTCACCAATCCGAACAACACACTGTTCGCAATCAAACGGTTGATTGGACGTCAGTTCAAAGATGATGTCGTGCAGAAGGACATCAAAATGGTTCCCTACTCGATCGTGGCTAATGATAACGGCGACGCATGGGTCGAGGTCAACGGCGATAAAATGTCTCCACCACAGATTTCGGCGCAGGTGCTGCAGAAGATGAGGAAGACCGCTGAGGATTATCTCGGTGAAGAGGTCAGAGAAGCGGTAGTCACAGTCCCGGCGTATTTTAACGATTCCCAACGTCAGGCAACCAAAGATGCTGGCAAGATCGCTGGACTTGAGGTGAAGCGAATCATCAACGAGCCGACCGCAGCAGCGCTGGCGTACGGAATGGACAAGAAATCCGGTGACTCTACGATCGCGGTTTACGATCTTGGTGGTGGCACATTTGATATTTCGATCATCGAAATTGCCGAGACGGATGGCGAGCACACCTTCGAGGTACTCTCGACCAACGGCGATACTTTCCTCGGGGGCGAGGACTTTGACTTGCGTCTGATCGACTACTTGGCCGATGAGTTCAACAGAGATTCCGGTATGGACCTGCACAATGACCCACTGGCGCTCCAGCGTCTCAAAGAGGCAGCCGAGAAAGCCAAGATTGAACTGTCCTCGTCCCAGCAGACCGAGGTCAATCTGCCTTATATAACCGCCGATGCCAGCGGGCCGAAGCACCTGGTTCAGAAATTGACCCGGGCCAAGTTCGAGTCTCTGGTCGAAGGACTGGTGGAGAATACTTTAGGGCCGGTGAAAACTGCTTTGAAGGATGCCGGTCTGGATGCTTCCAGTATCGATGATGTCATCCTAGTGGGTGGTCAAACGCGCATGCCGATGGTCCAGCAGAAGGTTGCAGACTTTTTCGGCAAAGAAGCACGTAAGGACGTCAATCCGGACGAAGCGGTTGCCATGGGCGCCGCAATTCAGGCGGCAGTGCTGTCCGGCGATGTCAACGACGTTCTGCTGCTGGATGTCACTCCGCTGACCCTGGGCATTGAAACACTGGGGGGTGTTGCTAGTCCTTTGATTGAGAAAAATACGACGATTCCTACCAAAAAGAGTCAGGTATTCTCCACGGCCGACGACAATCAGACTGCCGTTACCATTCACGTGGTGCAGGGCGAGCGTAAGCAGGCCGGCGAGAATAAGTCACTTGGTCGGTTCGATTTGTCTGACATTCCGCCGGCGCCACGAGGGATGCCGCAGATTGAAGTGTCCTTTGACCTTGATGCCAACGGTATCCTGAACGTGTCGGCCAAGGACAAGGCAACCGGCAAAGAACAGTCAATTGTGATAAAGGCGTCAAGCGGTCTGTCGGATGAAGAGATTGATCAGATGATTAAAGATGCCGAGGCCCACTCTGCAGATGATCAAAAGTTCGAGCAGCTGATATCGGCACGTAACACGGCAGACGGCCTGATCCACGCCACTAGAAAGACGCTTGAAGAAGCGGGCGATAAGGCAACCGACGAGGAAAAAGAGGCCATCAATGGCGCGATCAGCGCGCTTGAAGAGGCACTGAAGTCTGATGAAAAGGATGATATCGAGGCCAAGACTAAGGATCTGACTGACGTCTCCACCAACCTCGCTCAGAAACTCTACGCGGAGCAGGCCGCAGCAGGCGCAGAAGCCGGAGCCACAGACGGTGGTGGGGCGGATGCTGGAGCTGAAGCCGGTGAAGAGGCGGTCGACGCCGAGTTTGAGGAAGTGAAGGAAGAAGAAAAGTAACGAGCCTGACGCGCCGTTGGCGCGTCAGCGGATGTAAAGAACTAAGTCATGGGGCCTTGAGCCATGGCTTAGTTCTTTGCGATTTGGACCAATGATTTTAAGCGAGCAAAATAGCGAGCGACATGTCTAAGCGGGATTTCTACGAAGTACTAGGCGTTGATCGTGGCGCTTCGGAAGTCGATATTAAAAAGGCTTATCGTCGCGTGGCTATGAAAAATCACCCGGACCGGAATCCCGATAACCCTGAAGCGGAAGAGAAATTCAAAGAAGCCAATGAGGCTTTCGAAGTGCTTTCGGATACGGAAAAGCGGGGTCGCTATGATCAGTTTGGACATGCCGGCGTGGAAGGACAAACCAGTGCTGGCGGTGCTGATTTCAGTGACATTTTTGGTGACATCTTTGGCGATGTTTTCGGAGGCGCCCGTGGTGGCCGTGGCGGTCGCAGTCACGTGCGTCAGGGCGCTGATCTTCGCTACAATCTGGAGCTTGATCTTGAGGGTGCTGTCAAGGGCACCACGGTTAAGATCCGTATCCCTACCACCGTGTCCTGCAAGCACTGCGATGGCAGCGGTGCCACCCCCGGTACTGAACCTGTTAACTGCTCGACCTGCGGTGGTCATGGTCAGGTACGTATGCAGCAGGGATTTTTCTCTGTGCAACAGACCTGTCCGCGCTGTCAGGGCGCTGGCAAGCAGATTACAGATCCCTGTCATGTTTGCCACGGACGCGGCAGCACTGATGAAACCAAGACCTTGTCCGTCAAAGTGCCGGCAGGAGTGGATGACGGTGATCGAATTCGCTTAAGTGGCGAGGGGCAGGCCGGCGTGCATGGCGGACCTCCCGGAGATTTGTACGTTGAGATGCGCATCAAACCCCACGAGATCTTTGAGCGTGACGGGCGGAATCTCCACTGTGAAATTCCAATCAACTTTGCCGATGCTGCCCTTGGAGGTGAATTGGAAGTGCCAACCTTGGACGGCAAGGTCAAACTGAAAATTCCAAAAGAAACACAGACAGGGAAGCTGTTTCGATTACGGGGCAAAGGTGTGACGTCGATCAGAGGCGGCAGATCCGGTGATTTGTTGTGTCGCGTGGTCGTTGAGACACCGGTCAATCTCACGCCCCGGCAAAGAGAGATTCTGGAAGAGTTCCAGTCCATCCAGAAAGAAGAGGGGCGTCACCAATCACCGAAAGAATCCTCCTGGTTTGAGGGCGTAAAAAAATTCGTTGATGGATTAACTGGCTAGTGCGGAGCCACGTCGCCAGCTAACTGATCCTTGGCTGCAACTACCGGTTAGCGTCTGTGAGCAACTGCGGGCTATGTGTTTGGGAAACCATCGATGAACGCACAACTGCAACCTCTCTCAATTCCGGCCTCTTTCTGTCATGATTGCCAAGTCGGCGAGATCAGCTGTTTGTGCGCTTTGGGATCGAGCCTCGGGCCATACTGGGTGACGACGGTGGCGGAAGCCACGCTGGCGAGAGCCCCGGCCTCTTCAAAGTTCATGCCATTGGTAATCCCGTAAAGGAAAGCGCCGGAATACATATCGCCTGCGCCGTTGGTATCCACTACGGGGACCCGGTTGGGCGCGATAGCGAGTAACTTTTCGCCATCCCATAATAGAGAACCGTCTGCACCGGTGGTCACAGCAAACTGCTTGGCTATTGTTTTCAGCGCTTCGATAGCTTTATCTAGATCCGCTTCGCCCGACCATAATTGGGCTTCCTGAAGGTTGCAAAAAAGCAGGTCCACGCCATCTCCGAGGACTTCATTCACATTGCCTTTGAAGTACTCTAGCATAGAGGGGTCAGAGAAAGTCATGGCGGTTTTGATGCCCCTACTTTTGGCAAAATCCTTCATTTCAATGATGGCAGACCGGGCAGTGTCGGAGGTCACCAGATACCCCTCGAGATACATGTACTCGCAGTTTAATGCCGCCTCAAAATCCATTTCCAAGATGGAGATGCTATCGGACACCCCCAGATAGGTGTGCATGGTTCGCTCAGCATCGGGAGTCACCATCACTATGCATCTTCCGCTGACGCCTTCCACCCTCTGACTGTTTTTGTTGGTCTGTATATTGTGGTCACCCAGCTGCCGCAGGAAAAAATCGCCGGTTTCATCATTGGCGACTCTGCACGAGTAGAATGCACTGCCGCCGAACTGGCTAATGGCATAAAGGGTATTCGCCGCAGACCCGCCGCCGGAGCGGGTCTTCAAGCTGTACCGCTGGGTAAGTTCAGACAGCAGTCGATCCTGCTGTTCACGATCAACCAGAGTCATCATTCCCTTTTCGATTGAAAACTCTTTCAGAAAGTCATCTTCGATTTCGAATTCTTTATCTACCAGGGCATTTCCGATGCCGTATACGTCATATTTCATGGAGACTGGTTCTCAGTGGTTAAGCAGAATGTTTGATACGGTAAAAGGCTTTTTCTGCAGCATCAAGCGTGAGCTGGATTTCCACCGGACCGTGAGCAGCGGAAACAAATCCGGCTTCGAAGGCAGAAGGGGCCAGGTAGATTCCGTTTTCCAGCATCACATGGAAATACGTCTGAAATGCACCCGCATCGCCTGCCATGACCTCCGACAAACTTGTGACTTTTTCAGCACTGTTGAGGAAGCATCCAAACATGCCTCCAACCTGATTCGTGGTGAACGGCACGCCGACTGCGTCGGCTCGCTCCTGCAAGCCAGACAACAGGCTCGCTGTGCTCGCCGTCAGCTTGTCATAGAATCCCGGCTCTGTCAGAGCGTCAAGCATGGCGAGTCCTGCTGCCACAGCCAGTGGGCTGCCTGACAGCGTTCCGGCCTGGTAAACCGCGCCGTTTGGCGCAATATGATCCATGATGTCTTTGCGCCCGCCAAAGGCGCCAACCGGCAGTCCGCCACCGATCACTTTGCCCAGTGCCGTCAGATCAGGCGTCACCCCGTAGACAGCTTGAGCGCCTCCGAGACCAACCCGAAAACCAGTCATGACCTCATCAAAGATCAGCACGCTGCCGGACTCATCGCAACACTCTCTTAGCGACTCCAGAAAACCGGGCCTCGGCGGCACGCAGTTCATATTGCCGGCGACCGGCTCTACGATGATGCAGGCAACCTGCTCGCCCATCTCTTGGAAGAAACTCTTCACACCCTCACTGTCGTTGTAGGTCAGAACGTGCGTGAGGTCGGTGTAGGATTTTGGCACCCCGAGCGAATCAGGTTCGCCGAGTGTCAGTGCGCCTGATCCTGCTTTTACGAGAAGGCCATCCACATGACCGTGGTAGCAGCCTTCAAATTTGACGACCAGATCGCGACGAGTGAAACCTCGCGCCAAACGGATAGCGCTCATGGTGGCCTCGGTGCCCGAAGTTACCAGCCTCACCTGTTCCAGCGAAGGTACGAGTGCGCACATTTTTTCAGCTATGCTCACTTCTTCGGCAGTTGTTGCACCGTAGCCCAGACCCGCTTCAAGTTGTTTGCTCAGAGCGGCCAGCACCGCCGGGTTACGATGGCCGAGAATCAGAGGACCATATGCGCCGACATAATCCACGTAGCGGTTGTCATCGCTGTCTACCACGTAAGCGCCTTCGCCGCCCTTGATGAACAACGGATTACCACCCACGCTTTTGAAAGCGCGTACTGGCGAATTTACCCCTCCCGGGATCACTTTTTGAGCCTGCTCGAAAAGTGCCTGGGACCGCTCGTATTTCATAATAATACCTTCAGATGATGTTGCTGCTTCGCACGCCGGCTCTGACCTGTCAGGTGAACAAAGAGGTCAATCGTTCAGCGCGTTGTCTGACGTGTCGCCTGATACCTTCTGCGTTGGACTGATCAAGCTCTCCGAACAGGTCATGAATGACTGCCAACATATCGGCTCCGGCTTCAATCAACGAGCCGCCATTGTCCGCATTGATGCCGCCGATCGCAACCAGCGGAATATCGAGTTGTTTGCGAGCCTCAGACAGAATGTCTAACGCCGCCGGCGTGGCCTCCGGTTTGGTGACTGAGGGGAAAAAACGCCCGAACGCCACATAGTCGGCACCATCCGCCGCAGCGGTTTGTGCCAGTGTCAGGGAGTCATGGCAGGTAATGCCGATAATGGCGTCCGGCCCCAGTCTCGCGCGCGCATGGTGGCAGTTACCGTCTCGCTGTCCGAGGTGTAAGCCCTGCGCACCAATTTCAGCGCAGAACTCAAGGTCATCGTTGATCAAGAGCGGTACCTGATATTGCTGGCATAACTCGAGCAGCCCGCAGCCGATTGCGACCCTTCTGCTAGTTGGTTGGGTGGCAACTGCTTTGTTGCGGTACTGGAGCAGCCGGACCCCGCCCAGGAGCGCGCCTTCGACGGCAGCAAGAAAATGCTCTGACGTCATCAGGGAATCATTTGTGATGGCGTAGATCCCGCGCAGGTGTCGAGTCATCTTATCGTTTCCGCCTATTCCAGAAGGCCCGATCTGGAATGAATTGTCCAGAACCAGGGCGGAAGCTGCGTTTCAGAGATTGCCAGGTAAAATCTTGCGCCTGCCTGACGGCCTCTTCTACTTCCATACCGAGGGACAGATAGCCGGCGATTGCGGCAGCAAGCGTACAGCCGGAGCCGTGATAGGAGCCGTTCAGTCGCGGCCATGTCTGGTTTGAAATCTCCCCGTCTGCCGAGTAAAGGCGGTTTTCAACCGCTTCCGTTTCGTTATGCGTTCCGGTAACAAGCACGTGCTGACAGCCTGCGGACAGAAGCTCTGTGACCGCGGAATCGGCTGAATCGCTGTTCGGCATCAATCGTGTCAGCTCAATAAGATTGGGGGTCAACACGGTACTGATGGGAATTAACAGACTGCGCAGCACCTCGCGGATGTCGGTTGCGCTGAACTCAAAGCCACCGCCTGCGGCGAACACGGGGTCCACTACGACAGGAATGTCAGGATGTTCTCCGATGACGGCGTGGATAGCCTTTATGCTTTCAGCGGCGCTCACCAGGCCAATCTTGAACGCGTGCACCGGCATGTCGGCAATCACGGTAAGGGCCTGATCCCGCATCAGGTCGGCATCGACAGCTCTGACGTTCAACGCATTTTCCGTGCTCTGAGTGGTCAGGCAGGTGATGATCGGAGTCGCGTGGCAGCCGAGGGCGAAAAGTGTCTCGACATCGGCTTGAATTCCGGCGCCCCCGGTCGGATCAAGCCCAGAGAAACACATAACTGTCGGTTTGGCGTCCCGCACTACAGCGTCGGTTTGACGACGATCAGAATCACGACACCTACCAGCAGGAATACCGGCAGCTCATTGAAGACCCTGAAGAAAACGTGGCCCCGGACACTGCGTCCGTCACGCAGCTGAACCATATGCCACCAGCAGACGAAGTGGTAGACCACCAACAGTGCAACCATCGCCAGTTTGACGTGCATCCACCACCAGGCCATGAAGTAGGTCCAGTTTCCATAGAGTAACCAGAAACCCAGCACCAGCGTGGCCACCATGGAAGGAGTGGTGATTCCCCAAAACAGCTTACGCTCCATGATGACAAAGCGGTCCTTGCTGATCTGATCCTCGCTCATGGCATGGTAGACAAACAGTCGTGGCAGATAGAAAAGACCGCTGAACCAGCAGACTACCGCGATAATGTGAAAAGATTTGATCCAGAGCATCGGTGGATATGGCTCGTCACTTGCTTGAGTCGCTATTCTACCCCTTCATTGTTACAGGGACTACTGAAACAGCTTCCTAAGTTATTGATTTTTTGCGTTAATTGAGCTGTGAGATTGCAATTGTATCGTGCCAGTGTATGATTTGCGGCCTTGGCGCAAACCGGATCTTACCCGGATCGGTAGAGTGTGCCTTTGATGTGTTCAGACCGGGAAGGGAAGTCAGCAATGATTAAGGCAGGCATCTTAGGTGCAACCGGATATACCGGTGTGGAACTACTGCGGCTCCTGGCCCCTCGTCCGGACGTTGAGCTGCTCGTCATCACCTCTCGGGAGCATCAGGGCCGGTCAGTGGCGACACAATTTCCCAACCTTCGCGGCCATGTTGATCTGACATTCTCGGCGCCGGACAGCGCAGCTCTGAAAGACTGCGATGTCGTTTTCTTTGCGACGCCGCACACGGTGGCCATGACAGCTGCAGCCGAGTTGCTGGAGGCTGGCGTTCGTGTGATTGACCTGTCAGCGGATTTCCGCATCAAGGATGTTGCGCTTTGGGAAAGCTGGTATCAGGCCTCACATATAGCGCCTCACCTTGTGGATGAGGCGGTATACGGCCTGCCAGAGGTCAACCGCGAGCTAATCAGGCAGGCCAGACTGGTCGCGGTTCCCGGATGTTATCCGACTGCGGTTCAGCTAGGCTTTCTGCCGCTGATAGAAGCAGGCCTGCTTGAGACCTCAAGGCTCATTGCCGATGCCAAATCCGGTGTCAGCGGCGCGGGTCGAAAGGCGGTGGAGGATTTTCTGTATTGTGAAGCTGGTGAGTCAATCAAAGCTTATGGAGTCAGTGGTCATCGTCACCATCCGGAAATCTGCCAGGGACTGTCCCTGGCCAATGGGGGACCGGTGGGACTGACCTTCGTGCCACATCTGACGCCCATGATTCGGGGTATTCTGGCGACTCTATACGGCCAGGTGAAAGCAGGTGTCGCAGTTGATCAGGGGCAGTTGCAAGCCTTGTATGAAACGCGCTACGCCGGTGAGCCTTTTGTTGACGTGCTTCCGCCCGGCGAGTTGCCAGCGACCCGGGACGTGAAAGGATCTAATCGCTGCGGCTTGGCCGTATCCTATTCACCAGACACAGAGACTGTCATCGTGCTTGCCGCTGAAGACAATTTGGTAAAAGGCGCATCCGGTCAGGCGGTGCAGAATATGAACATCATGTTTGGTCACAAGGAAACGGAGGGGCTCGATGATATTGCCTTACTGCCCTGACGTAACTCTCTGTTTGTTGAGTCACTGAAATGCCTAATGTTGTCAAAGGAAGCAGGCAGGAGAAAATGATGGTTGTGCCCCACCGACCCGGTCAGCGCATCCTGGTTACATTGCTCGTGCTCACCGGAGTTGCGGTCAGTGCTACCGGAGGGTGGGGTTATGCGTACCACACCACTGTGCTCGCACAGCAGGGCGAGCAGGCAGAGAAGCACGAATTGTCGGCGCAACTTACTGACCTGCGTCAGGAGAACGAAGAGCTGAAAAAACAGATTGCCATCCTTGATCGCTCGAGTGCGGTGGACCAGCGGTCCGGTGCTGAGCTGCAGGAGACGCTTACCGCCCTTCGACAAAGAGTTGTGCAATTAGAGGAAGACGTGCTTTTCTATCGGCAGGTTGTGGAGGAAGAGACCAAAGAAACAGGGCTGGTGATCGGGCAGCTTGATATTGATGCAACCCGGTCTCCGGACCGGTATCGATACAAGCTGGTGATGCGCCAGCAAGATGCTGATGGCGACACCTATTTGACCGGCCATGTAAATTTCAACCTGATAGGGCAATTGCAAGGTCAACAGGTGATCCTGCCGCTTCGGGACTTGTCCGAGGTTGAGGATGAACTGGACATTCGGCTCCGCTTTAAATATTTTCAGAATATAGAGGGTGAATTGGCTCTGCCGGAAGGCTTTCAACCAGATCGGATCCAGATCGCTGCTGTGGCCGTCGAACCGGTGTCCAAGTGGATCAACGAAGACTTCGGTTGGGTAGTCGCCCTCGAGTAGTGATGCTCAAATCGGTTGGTGCCGGCTAAGTAAGGCAGTCCCGGGAAAAGATCGGAAATCAGGAAAGAGCAGATGTTTGGTAAGTCGAAAAGCACATTGCCACAGGCGTCTAACAACGCTCATACGCTCGTCTCGCGCAGCACGGAAATTGTGGGGGACCTTCGCTTTACCGGCGAGCTCATCATCGAAGGTAAGGTGAAGGGTAATATATATGCTGAGGACGAATCCGCTGCACTAATCCGCATTGCCGAGAGCGGGTCAGTCGAGGGAGAAATCTGCGTCCCATCGGCGGTGATCAACGGCCTGGTGCAGGGCGATGTGCGCTCTGCAACCCACATTGAGCTCGCCGCCAAAGCGGTGGTGGTGGGAAACGTTTACTACAACCTGATCGAGATGGTGATGGGATCAGAGGTCAATGGCAATCTGATGCACATCGGCTCAAACCAGTCAGATATCAAGCTCATCGGTGCAGATCGCAATAAGCAGTTGTTTGAGCGATCGCCCGAAAGATCTGCCCTCAAACAAAGTTAATTGCACAGACTGATGCTCGAAGCGTAAAGAGGTTACCTTGTCAGTAGTCCAAACAGCAGAACCGGTTGTCATGACCTTTACTGATAACGCCGCGGCAAAGGTCAAGAGTCTGATCGCAGAGGAGGAAAACGATCGCCTGAAGCTGCGGGTTTTTGTGACCGGCGGAGGTTGCTCCGGGTTTCAGTATGGGTTTTCTTTCGATGAAACGGTCAATGAGGATGACACCGTTATCGAAAACGACAATGCCGTGTTGCTGGTGGACCCTTTGAGTTACCAGTATCTGGTGGGCGCAAAAATTGATTATGTCGAGGGTCTGGAAGGTGCCCGTTTCGTGGTGGACAATCCCATGGCAAGCACCACCTGTGGGTGTGGTGCGTCATTCTCGATTTAGCTGTCTGACCCTTTCGCGCTGCCGCCGACGGCAAATCAGGTGTTGACCGGAGTGCGTGCCGGCTGCGTCGTGCTGCTCGTCAGCTACCGCTGGTAAATAGCCCCCAGCACCACCGGTGCTCTGGCGCCGGTGAATCCGGATGTCTCCATTGCCCTGCCGTCCAGTGTCTGTTTGGCGATCCAGGCAAACGCGATGGATTCCACCCAATCGGGGTGTATCCCCAGCGCTTCGGTAGTGCTCACTGTCCGGGTGGCGAGGGCGTTTGTAAGACCGTCCATCAGCGTCCGGTTGTGTGCGCCTCCACCGCAAACATAAATCTCTTCCGGGTCGCCATGCTCATGAAGTGCGTTGACTAGGGACTGGATCGTCAGTTGAGCCAGCGTGGCCTGCACATCAACCGGCGCCACCGGCTCATCAAGTGACTCCAGTTTGGTTGCAAGCCAGGCACTGTTAAACAATTCCCGGCCGGTACTTTTCGGGGGCCCCTTGCTGAAGAAGGCTTCTTGCTGGAGCTTGGCAAGCAGCGCTCTGTGAACCACGCCCTCGCGGGCCCAGCTGCCGTTTTCATCAAATTTACGCCCGCGATGCTGAGCTATCCACCCGTCCATCAGCACATTACCTGGCCCTGAATCAAAGGCGAAGGCGGGTGTCGCTGGGATCAGAAACGTGATGTTGCTGATCCCGCCGATATTGATTATCGCCCGACTGGTGAGGGCAGAAGCAAACTGATGTTGATGCAGCAAGGGTGCCAGAGGCGCGCCCTGACCCCCGGCGGCCATATCGCGGCTGCGAAAGTCTGACACTGTGGTGATTCCGGTGAGTTCTGCAAGTGTGTTTGCGTCCCCGATCTGCAGGGTGAAGGGTTTGCCTCCGTGCGGTTGGTGCCAGATTGTCTGACCATGGCTGCCTATCGCTAAGACCTCTTCGGCAGCAATACCAGCGAGTTTCAGCAATCTCAGGCTGGCCTCTGCGAATAGCTCGCCGAGCGCGAT